>Ga0070730_10000054_pt1 | contig 137446 bp, 132 predicted proteins | sample Coa_R1_3_FD_66447 | JGI IMG/M metagenome (GOLD analysis project Ga0070730, IMG submission 66447) | Surface soil microbial communities from Centralia Pennsylvania, which are recovering from an underground coalmine fire - Coalmine... | ecosystem: Environmental > Terrestrial > Soil >... | reverse complement strand
AAGCAGGCAGACCTGGTCCCGGCTCTCGCCGCTCTTGAATGTGTGATTCGTCATAAACCGAATCGTACATCAATTGCCGGAAATGCCGAGTTCTTGCCCAGCCTCGACGGGCAAATCATCACTTCGTATTTTACGAAGTCATTGTCAAGTCCCGGAAGTAAAAATATTTCGCTTTTACAGAAGGAAAAGCGGAGGCATATTGATTGCCATCCCGTCCCGAGAAGAGGGGCGTTGGCCATCGTCGCGAACGAGGGGCGGGTTGCGGTGGACGCAGAGGCGCCTTTGACGAGGGGTGCTGACGCGTACGACGAAGACGCGTGGTCCTGACGCCTCGGTGCTGGCGTCAAGTTCTCGAGAAGCAAGCTTCTCGGGGACGATGGTGGCAAGAAAGCCGATCACCAAGGGAGAGCGCGCTATAAGTCGTAAAGCCATTGCGCAGGGAATGTCGGATGCTCTCCGCTGCCCTGTATGCTCGTGTGCGCACTTCTCTTGCCATTGCACACGAGACCGCGGGTGCAGCGCGCACCCGGCATTCCCTGCGCCCTCCAACTGCCGAGGGTGAAGCGATTTGGAAAATCTCGCGCGCAACGTGCGGCGAGAACGCCGATCTGTATCTGTTCGTTGAAAACTGAACCATGCGTCCCGGCCCGCAAGGGGAGGTATCAAGGCATGCGGGCGCAATCCATTCCCGGAACCGGCACGCTCTCGCGTCGTTATCCGTCGCTGCCCCCAGGCATCAATTTCTCCCATTTTTCGGAGCGAAGTGTTCACCCAAGTACGGCACTTTCCGCTAGGATCAACCCGCCCCGTGCCGCCGATTCATGAGGAGCACCGCCATGAGCTTCCGCCGCGACTTCATCACCAAGCCGATCTTCTCATGGGCGCGCGGCGTGCTGCCGTCGATGTCCGATACCGAGCGCGAGGCACTCGAAGCCGGCGACGTCTGGTGGGACGCCGACCTCTTCACCGGCAACCCCGACTGGTCGAAGCTGCTGGCATTTCCGCAAGCAACGCTGACCGATGAGGAGAGGGCGTTCCTCGACGGTCCGGTCGACGAGCTCTGCGCCATGCTCGACGACTGGAAGATCAATTGGGAATGGCGCGACCTGCCCAAGGAAGCCTGGGACTTCATCAAGGCCAAGAAATTCTTCGGCATGATCATCCCGAAGGAGCATAGCGGGCTCGGCTTCTCGCCCTATGCCCATTCCGAGGTCGTGCGCAAGATTTCTACGCGCTCGCTCGCCGCCGCCGTCACCGTGATGGTGCCCAACTCGCTCGGGCCCGGCGAGCTCCTGATGCGCTTCGGTACCAAGGAGCAGCAGGAGCGCTGGCTGCCACGACTCGCCGACGGCCGCGACATTCCCTGCTTCGGCCTGACCAGCCCGGAGGCGGGCTCGGATGCCGCCTCGATGATCGATAACGGCATCATCTGCAAGGGCAGTTTCGAAGGCCAGGAGGTGCTCGGCCTCAAGCTCAATTGGCACAAGCGCTACATCACGCTCGGTCCCGTCGCAACGCTGCTTGGGCTTGCCTTCAAGGCCTACGATCCCGATCATCTCGTGGGGAATACGGAAGAGCTCGGCATCACCGTCGCCCTGATCCCGACTCACCTGCCCGGCGTCGAGATCGGCCATCGCCATCTGCCGTCGATGCAGGTATTCCAGAATGGCCCGAACTGGGGTCGCGATGTCTTCATCCCGCTCGACTACGTCATTGGCGGTCAAGAGCGCCTCGGCCAGGGCTGGAAGATGCTGATGACGGCGCTCGCAGCCGGCCGCGGCATCTCGCTGCCGTCGCTCTCCGCCGCTGGTGCGGCCTATGCCGCACGCGTGACCGGCGCCTATGCCCGCATCCGCGAGCAGTTCGGCATCTCTATCTCCAAATTCGAGGGCATCGAGGAGCCGCTGGCGCGCATCGCCGGCACGGCCTATCAGCTCGACGCCGCGCGCCGGCTCACTTGCGCCGCGCTCAATGCCGGCCATCATCCCGCGGTCATCTCCGGCATCATGAAGCTGCAGGCGACCGAGCGGATGCGGATCGCGATCGACGACGCCATGGATATTCATGGCGGCAAGGCCGTGATCGACGGGCCGCAGAACTATATGGGCAACCTCTATCGCGCGGTGCCGGTCGGCATCACGGTCGAGGGCGCCAATATCCTGACCCGCAATCTCATCGTGTTCGGGCAGGGCGCGATCCGCGCCCATCCTTATTTGCTCGAGGAGATGAATGCGCTGCGCGAGACCGACCACGACAAGGGCCTGGACGCCTTCGACAAGGCATTCTGGAACCACGTCGGCCACAGCATCACGACGCTGTTCCGCGCGTGGGGCCGGAGCTGGACGCTCGGCGCGTTCACATCAGTGCCGGAGGTCGGCGACGCAACGCGCTTCTACCGCAAGCTCTCGCGCTATGCGTCGAGCTTTGCGCTCTGCGCCGACATGGCGCTGCTGACGCTGGGTGGCGCCTTGAAGCGCAAGGAGATGCTGTCGGCGCGCTTCGGCGATATCCTCTCCGAGCTCTATCTGCTCTCGGCGGCAGCAAAGCGCTGGCAGGACGAAGGCCGGCAGACGGAGGATTTTGCCGCACTCGAATATTGCATGGCGTCCGGCTTCAAGACCATCGAGAGCCGGCTGGCGGAAATCCTCGCGAACCTGCCGAACCGCTTTGTCGCGTGGATCCTGAAATTCGTGGTCCAGCCTTTTGGCGCGCGCGTGGTCGGGCCTTCCGACCGTGCGGTGCATCAATGCGCCGAACTCATCCTCGAGCCGTCGGCGGCGCGCGAGCGGCTCACGCCCGATCTCTCCCATGTCGATGACGACGGCGGCCGGGCGCGGCTGGAGAAAGCCTTCCTGCTGGTCACGTCCTGCGAGGACGCCGCGAAGAAAATGCATGCCGCGCATCTGCATGACCCGAAGGAGGCGGTGACCAAGGGCGTCATCACGGAGGCCGAGGCCGATCGGCTGGCGGAAGCGCATGCTGCAGTCGCCAAGGTGATCGAAGTCGACGATTTCGCGCCCGAGGCGCTGTCGCCGATTTACAAGAAGTCCGCCGATGTGCATCAGTTCTTCCAGGAACTGGGTGAGCAGAGGGCGGCGAGCTGATGGCGCGACCAGTCTTTGTCATTGACGGCAGTCGGACGCCGTTCCTGAAAGCGCGCTCCGGCCCAGGGCCGTTCACCCCTGTCGACCTCGCCGTCCAATGCGGCCGGCCGCTGCTCGCGCGGCAGCCCTTTGCGCCCGCCGCCTTCGACCAGGTCATCCTCGGCGGCGTCAACGTCATCGCCGACGAAATGAACCCGGCGCGTGTTGCGGCGCTGCGGCTCGGCATGGGCGAGGCCATGGTCGCCTTCACCGTGCAGATCAATTGCGGCTCCGGCATGCAGTCGATCGACACCGGCTACCGCTACATCCGCGAGGGCGTCGCCAACCTGATCCTCGCCGGCGGCGCGGAGGCTTTGAGTTATGCGCCGCTGGTCTGGCCGGCGCAGGGCGTGCGCTGGTTTGCCGGCCTCGCCGGCGCCAAGGGCATCGGCGCCAAGATCATGGCGCTGCTCAAAGCGCGCCCGAGATATTTCAAGCCGATCATCGGGCTCGAGCGGGGCCTGACCGATCCCATCACCGAGCTGAACATGGGCCAGACCGCCGAAGTCGTCGGCCACCTCTTCGGCATCACCCGCGAGCAGTCGGATGCCTATGCGGCCGAAAGCCATCAGCGCCTTGCCAAGGCGCAGCGCGAAGGTTTCTTGAAAGGCGAGGTCGAGACGGCGTTTGCCCGCGACGGCAAATTCTACGACCATGACGACGGCGTGCGCCCGGATTCCACGCCCGAGACGCTTGCGAAATTGCGGCCTGTGTTCGAGCGGCCATGGGGCCAGGTCACCGCCGGCAATTCCTCGCAGATCACCGACGGCGCGTCCTGGGTGATCCTCGCATCCGAGGAGGCAGTCGCCGAGCACAAGCTGACACCGAAGGCCGTCATCCTCGATAGCCAGTGGGCGGCGCTCGATCCCTCGATCATGGGGCTTGGCCCGGTGCTGTCGGCGACCGCGCTTCTGAAGCGCAACGAACTTTCACTCGCCGATATCGAGACCTGGGAATTGAACGAGGCCTTCGCCACGCAGGTGCTCGGCTGCCTCGCCGCCTGGAACGATGAGACCTTCTGCAAGGAGATTCTGGGTCTCGACGGCGCCGCGGGCCGGATCGACCAGGCCAAGCTCAATGTCGATGGCGGCGCGATCTCACTCGGCCATCCCGTCGGCACGTCGGGCAACCGCATCGTGCTGCACCTGATCAACGCGATGAAGCGGCTCGGCACGCGACGCGGCATCGCCACCGAATGCATCGGTGGCGGGCAGGGCGGCGCGATGCTGATCGAGGCGGTGTGACCATGGAATCGAAGGTCCTGGACGTACTCGATGACCGCACCCTCGCGCTCGGACCCAAGCCGGATGTGACGAGCCCCTATCGTCATTTCAAACTGACGCGCGATGCCGACGGCATCGCCTGGCTTCTGTTCGACCGCGGAGGCGCGAGCACCAACACGCTTTCGTCCGACGTGATGGAAGAGTTCGACAAGGTCTTGGGCGAATTGGAGAGCCAGCGCCCGGCCGGTCTCGTGATCCGCTCGGCGAAGAAATCCGGCTTCATCGCCGGCGCCGATGTCAATGAATTCCGCGGCGCGAGCGACGCGAGCGTGGTCGAGACGGCGATATCCCGCGCGCACGCGATCATCGATCGCCTCGAAGCATTGCGCGTCCCCGACGTCGCCGTGATCCACGGCTTTTGCCTCGGCGGCGGGCTCGAGGTCGCGCTCGCCTGTCAGTCGCGGATCGCAATTGATGGCGCGCGCTTCGGCTTCCCTGAGGTGATGCTGGGCCTGCATCCGGGGCTTGGCGGCACTGCGCGCTTCACGCGGCAGGTCAGTCCCGTGCAGGCGATGACCTTGATGCTCACCGGCCGCACTATCGATGCACGCCGCGCCAAGGCGCTCGGCCTCGTCGATGCCATCGCGCAGGAGCGGCATGTCAAGAACGCCGTGAAGGACGCGGTGTTCGGCCGGCTCAAGCGGTCGCGGCCGGGCGTGCTCAACACGATGCTCAATTCCGCCCCCGCGCGTGGCTTCCTCGCCTCGCGCATGCGCCGCGAGGCGGCCAAGAGCGCTCCGGCAGAGCATTATCCGGCGCCCTATGGCCTGATCGATCTCTGGGAGAAGCACGGCGGCGACAAGGTCGCGATGCTCTCGAACGAAAAGACCTCGTTCGCGCATCTGATGGTGACGCCGACCGCGCAAAACCTGATCCGCGTCTTCTTCCTGCGCGATGAGATGAAAAAGCTCGCCGGCTCCGGCAACAAGGTCGAGCACGTCCATGTCATCGGCGCCGGCGCAATGGGCGGTGACATCGCAGCCTGGTGCGCGCACGAAGGAATGCGCGTTACGCTTGCCGACATGAAGCCGGAGCCGATCGCGGGCGCGATCAAGCGCGCCGCCGATCTCTTCGGCAAGATCATTCGTAAGCCCACGGAAGTCCGCGACGCGCTCGACCGCCTTGCGCCCGATATGAGTGGCGAGGGCGTTCGCAACGCCGATCTCATCATAGAGGCGGTGCCGGAGAAGCTGGAGCTGAAGCAGAAGGTCTATGCCGGCCTCGAGCCGAAGATGAAGGAAAGCGCAATCCTGGCGACCAACACGTCCAGCATTCCGCTGCAGGATTTGCGCACCACTTTGCAGCGGCCCGAGCGGCTTTTGGGCCTGCACTTCTTCAATCCGGTGTCGCGGCTGCAGCTCGTCGAGGTCGTCAGCCATGATGGCAATGACCCGGCGCTCCTGAAAGAGGCGATGGCGTTTGTCGGCGCCATCGATCGGCTGCCGCTGCCGGTGAAGAGCTCGCCCGGCTTTGTAGTCAATCGGGCGCTGACGCCGTACATGCTGGAAGCCATGGTGATGCTTGACGAGCGGATCGACCAGCGCCTGATCGACGCGGCCGCGGAGAAATTCGGCATGCCGATGGGGCCGATCGAGCTCGCCGACCAGGTTGGCCTCGATATCTGCCTCGATGTCGGCGACATGCTTCGCTCGAAATTCGGAGATCTGCTGCCGCCGACGCCCGCATGGTTGCGCGAGAAAGTCGCCAAAGGAGAGCTCGGCCGCAAGAGCGGCAAGGGCTTCTACACCTGGAAGGACGGCAGGGCGGAGAAGGGCCCGCTGCCCGAAACCGGTCCCCGCGTCACCGACGAGATGATCGACCGCCTGGTGCTGCCGATGTCGAACGTTTGCGTCGCGTGCCTGCGCGAAGGCATCGTCGACAACGCCGACGTCGTCGATGGCGCAATGATTTTCGGCACCGGCTATGCGCCGTTCCGCGGCGGGCCGCTCAATTATGCGCGCACGCGCGGCGCGGACGATGTTGTCTCGACGCTCCGCCGGCTCGCGGAAAAATTTGGCGGTCGCTTCACGCCCGACGCCGGCTGGGAGACTTTCAAATAATGACCGATACCCATGTGCACGCGCCGCCCGTGACCGAGGCCGAGCCGCAGGGCCAGCTCTGCACCCGCACGCTCGCGATGCCGGCCGATACCAACCAGAACGGCGACATCTTCGGCGGCTGGCTGCTCAGCCAGATGGATATCTCCGGTGGCGTGTTCGCGGCCAAAGTCACCAAGACGCGCAACGTGACGGTTGCGATCGACGCGATGAATTTCAGAAAGCCCGTCTTTGTCGGCGATCTCGTCTCCGTCTACGGCACGCTCGTGCGCATCGGCCGGACCTCGATCACGGTGCATCTCGAGGCATGGGTGACGCGGCGCAAGGAAACGCAGGCGATCCTCGTCACCGATGGCAATTTCACCTATGTCTCGATCGACGACAATGGCCGCCCGGAGGCAATCAGACAGGACCGCAGTCTGCTGACGACTTGATGGCTTCGCTCGGTCCTAGTTTATTCACTCCGCTGTCATACCCCGCAAAAGCGGGGTATCCAGTACCCTGCGACTTCTCGGCTTCATCACTGCCGCCTCGGGAATACTGGATCACCCGCTTTTCGCGGGTGATGACAGCTTTCCATGCCGCCAATTCGTCGCACCCTTCACGCATCCGTGTGAGGAACGAACCGGCACCCCCTCCGTTGTTTGTCCGGGCTTGAATTGAGACCGGGCAATGTCAGATTCCTACATCATCGAAGTTTCCTCGCGCGCTGCGGGCATCGTGGTGCGCGATGCCTTGGGCTACCGCTTCTTCGCCGCGGCGCAACCGTTTTTCCGCCTCGATGGCCGCCTGTTCCGCCATGTCGTCGACGCCCAGCGCGCTGCGGTGCAACTCGCCAATAGCGATGCGGGCGCCTAGCGCTTTAACTCTCCTGCCGGATTGGTTTCATCTCGCGAAACTCCTGCGTTGACCGCACCCGCGAACCGCCGCTATTTTTGGTGTGTTCCAAAGGGGCGCTAGCTGTGGCCGGACTCTCGCATCGCCAGACCGAAATCCTCACTATCGCCCGCGCCTCGGGCCGGGTGCTGGTGGAGGATCTCGCGCGGCGTTTCGAGGTGTCCGCGCAGACCATCCGCAAGGACCTCAACGATCTCTGCGAGCAGCGCGCGCTGACCCGCATCCATGGCGGGGCGATGATCGCCTCGGGCGTGGAAAATCTCGCCTATGAGGCGCGCCGCTTCGTCGCAGCCGACGAGAAGAAGGCGATCGGCGCAGCGGCTGCTGCCCTGATCCCGAACGGCTGCTCGCTCTTCATCAATATCGGCACCACGACGGAAGAGGTCGCCGCGGCGCTGATCTCGCACGAGGACCTGCTCGTCATCACCAACAACCTCAATGTCGCGATGCTGCTTTACCGCTATCCGCGCATCGAGGTCGTGGTTGCCGGCGGCGCGGTGCGCCGGGCCGACGGCGCCGTGGTCGGCTCGACCGCAACCCAGCTCATCGGTCAGTTCAAGGTCGATTACGCCATCATCGGCGTGTCCGCGATCGATGAAGAGGGCGCGCTTCTCGACTTCGACTATCGCGAGGTGCAGGTGGCGCAGGCGATCATTGCCAATGCCCGGAGCGTCATGCTGGTTGCCGATTCCACCAAGTTCACCCGCTCTGCGCCGGTGCGCATCGCGCATATGAGCCAGATCAACACCTTCGTCACCGACTCCGCGCTGCCGGCGGGCATCGCCAACATCTGTCATTCGCGTGGCATCCAGGTGATCGAGGCGATGCCGAAGCCGGCCGCCGACGTCGATGAGGCCGATGCCGGCGAAGGCGCCAACGCGCCGATTCCGATCCGGCGGGCGTAGATCCATTTCCGCGTAGTCCTTGCATCTCTCCCGCTTGCGGGTGGGGAAATCCTCTCCACACGAACAATCCGGCTCGCGGCGGCACCCTCACCCCAACCATCCCCCGTAGCGGGAGAGGGCGCGCACCCGCCGCGCCGTGTCCTGGCTGCACCGACACCGAATAAATCTGCCCCAACAGTTTCATTTTCGTTTGCTTTCGTTTTTGTTTGTGGTTTAGTCAAAAGCGAAAGCGAAATCGCCGAAGTGAAGGCGGCGCGTTGGGGAAGCGTTCTTTGGATCGGATTTTCGACCTCGCGATTATCGGGGGAGGCGTCAATGGCTGCGGTATCGCGCGCGATGCCGCCGGGCGCGGGAATTCCGTTTTCCTATGTGAAATGAATGATTTGGCGAGCGGGACCTCATCCTGGTCGACCAAACTCGTGCATGGCGGCTTGCGCTATCTCGAATATTACGAGTTTCGTCTCGTGCGCGAGGCGCTGATCGAGCGCGAAATCCTCTGGCAGATAGCGCCTCACATCATCCGCCCGCTTCGATTCGTGCTGCCGCACCATGCCGGCCTGCGCCCGACCTGGCTGCTCAGGCTCGGCCTCTTCCTCTATGACCATATCGGAGGGCGCCATTTGCTTCCGGCGACGCGCTCGGTCGATCTCGCTCATGATGTGGTCGGCCGTCCGCTGATTCCAGGCCGCTACACCAAGGGGTTCGAGTATTCCGACTGCTTTGTCGACGATGCGCGCCTCGTTGCACTGAACGCGCGCGACGCCGCCGACCGCGGCGCCGAGATTCGTACGCGCACCCGCGCCACCGAAATTCGCCAGAGCGACGGCATCTGGCAGCTCAACGTCGAAAACACCATGACGAAGCAGCGCTCGATGATCCGCGCCCGCGTGCTGGTCAATGCCGGCGGGCCATGGGTCGAGCAGGTGTTGAACTCGGGCGCGGGGGTGAATGCGCGCGCCAAAGTGCGGCTGGTGCAGGGCTCGCACATCGTGGTGAAGAAGCTCTACGAGCACGACCGCGCCTACATGTTCCAGAATGCCGACGGCCGTATCGTGTTCGTCATTCCCTACCAGGATGATTTCACTCTGATCGGTACCACTGATCGCGACTATCACGGCGATCCCGCCGAGGTGAGGGCGACGGACGAGGAGATCGCGTATCTCTGCAGTTCTGTCGGCGAATACCTGGCCAAGCCGGTGACGCCGGACGATGTGGTCTGGACTTATGCCGGCGTGCGTCCGCTCTATGACGATGGCGCCAGCGAAGCCAAGGCTGCGACCCGCGATTACGTGTTCGAGCTCGATACGCCCGGCGGCGCGCCGATGCTCTCGATCTATGGCGGCAAGATTACCACCTATCGCCGGCTTGCCGAGGAGGCGCTGGAACGGCTGTCGCCCTATCTGCAGAGCACCAAGGCGCGCGAGGGCTGGACCGGCAAATCGCCGCTGCCGGGCGGCGATCTCGACGTCTCTGCACTGCCGGCGCTGACTGCGGAGCTGCAGCGCAACTACCCGTTCCTGTCACTGGAGCACGCGAGCCGGCTCGCGCATGCCTATGGCACCCGCGCGTCAAAACTGCTCGGCACCGCCAAGACGTTGGCCGATCTCGGCGAATCCTTCGGCGCCACGCTGACGGCGGCCGAAGTGAACTACCTGATGACGTCCGAATGGGCCGTCAATGCCGAAGACATCGTCTGGCGGCGCTCCAAACTGGGCCTGCGGATGTCCAAGGAGGAGATCGCCGCCCTCGACGGCTGGATTGCGGCGCATCGCAATCCGCATGTAAGTCCCTTGCTCGAAGCAGGAGGACGAACATGAGCGTCACACTCGATCATGTCACACGCGTCGTCGATGGCATGGAAACCATCCGCGACGTGTCGCTGACGCTGGAAAAGGGCACGCTGAGCGTGCTGCTGGGCCCGACGCTGTCGGGCAAGACCTCGATCATGCGGCTCCTGGCCGGCCTCGACAAGCCGACCACCGGTCGCGTGCTGGTCGATGGCAAGGATGTCACCGGCATCGACGTGCGCAAGCGCTCGGTTGCGATGGTCTATCAGCAGTTCATCAACTACCCCTCGCTGACCGTCTACGAGAATATCGCTTCGCCCTTGCGGGTGCAGGGCAAGCCCAAGGCCGAGATCGAGCGGCGCGTCGCGGAAGCGGCGAAACTGCTGCGGCTCGAGCCGTTCCTGAAGCGCACGCCGCTGCAGCTTTCCGGCGGCCAGCAGCAGCGCACCGCGATTGCGCGCGCGCTGGTGAAGGGCGCCGATCTCGTGCTGCTCGACGAGCCGCTCGCCAATCTCGACTACAAGCTCCGCGAGGAGCTGCGCGCCGAGCTGCCGCGCATTTTCGAGGCCTCGGGGGCGATCTTCGTCTATGCCACGACCGAACCGACCGAGGCTCTGCTGCTCGGCGGCAATACCGTTTGCATGTGGGAGGGCCAGGCGCTGCAGGCCGGCGAGACCACAAAAGTCTATCGCCATCCCGATACGCTTCGCGTCGCGCAGGTGTTCTCCGATCCGCCGCTCAATCTGGTCGCGATCGAGAAGAAGAACGGCGCGGTGGAATATGCCGGCGGCATCACGGCGCCTTCCACCGGGCTTTACGCCAAGCTCGGCGACGGCGCCTATCGCGTCGGCTTCCGCGCCCATCAGCTCGAGATCGCCAATGGGCAGACCGGGCGCCACGCGTTTCCGGCAACCGTGACGGTCACCGAGATCACGGGCTCGGAGAGCTTTGTCCATTTGCATCGCGACTCCGTGAATTGGGTCGCGGTGCTGCATGGCGTGCATGAATATGAGCCCGGTCGGCAGCTCGATGCCGTGCTCGATCCCGATAATGTCTTCGTCTTCGATGCGGCCGGGCGGCTCGTCGCATCTCCCGGCGCCAATTGAGGGAGATGCAATATGGCCCGCATTGACCTCGTCGATCTCGCGCACTCCTACGGTGGCGCACACGCCCCGGCCGAAAGCTTCGCGCTGAAACCCGTGACCATGACCTGGCGGCAGGGCGGCGCCTATGCGCTGCTCGGTCCGTCGGGCTGCGGCAAGACCACGCTGCTCAATCTCATCTCCGGCATCATCACGCCGACGCGCGGGAAAATCGCGTTCGACGGCACCGATGTCACGCCGCTGTCGACACAGAAGCGCAACATCGCGCAAGTGTTCCAGTTCCCGGTGATCTACGACACCATGACGGTCGGGCAGAATCTGGCATTCCCATTGAAAAATCGTGGTGTGCCGAAGGCCGAGATCGACAAGCGTGTCGCCCAGATCGCGCAGCTCCTCGATCTCACGCCCGATGTCAATCGCAAGGCCACGAGGCTCACCGCGGATGCCAAGCAGAAGATCTCGCTCGGCCGCGGGCTCGTGCGTTCCGACGTCGCCGCCGTCCTGTTCGACGAGCCGTTGACGGTGATCGACCCCGAATTGAAGTGGCAGTTGCGTTCGAAGCTGAAAGCGCTGCACCGCGAGCTCGATCTCACCATGATCTATGTGACGCACGACCAGACCGAGGCGTTGACCTTCGCCGATACGGTGGTGGTCATGCATGACGGCCGCGTGGTGCAGAGCGGCACGCCGGCCGAATTGTTCGAGAAGCCGGCTCACACCTTCGTCGGCTATTTCATCGGCTCGCCCGGCATGAACATCGTGTCGGCCGAGGTCGACGGCCGCGAGGCGCGCATCGACGGCCACGTCATCGGACTGCACCGCAATTACGGCGTGCTGCCGAAGGGCGCGAAGGTCGAGATCGGCGTGCGTCCCGAATTCGTCGATATCGCCGCGCCCGCATCGGGCTTGTTGTCGGCCACGATCGAACGCATCGACGATCTCGGCCGCATCCGCTTTGCCCGAGTCCGCGTCGGCGATGCCAAATTCGCCGCGCGCGTACCGCCCGGCTTTTCCGTGCCCGGAGACACCGCAGGCCTGATCTTCGATCCGGCCCACGTTCACGTCTATGCCGACAGCATCCTGGTCGAGGGGAAGGCGTGATGAGGAAAACCTTCAACAACCGTGCCTGGCTGCTGGTCGCGCCCGTCATGATCGTCGTGCTGTTCTCGGCCCTGCTGCCGATGATGACCGTCGTCAACTATTCGGTTCAGGACGCGATGGCGGAGAATCATTTCTTTTGGAACGGCGATGCGTGGTTCCGCGACCTTCTCAATCCGGCAACCGAAATCGGCAGCCGCTTCGCGGGCGCGCTCGAACGGAATCTGATCTTCTCGCTCGTCGTTTTGCTGATCGAGGTGCCGCTCGGCATCGCGCTTTCGCTCGCGCTGCCGCGGCGCGGCTGGGCGGTCGGTCCAAGTCTGGTGCTGATTGCGCTTCCGATGCTGATTCCATGGAACGTCGTCGGAACCATGTGGCAGATTTTTGCGCGGGCCGACATCGGTCTGTTCGGCGCCGCGCTGACGGGCTTGGGTCTGCATTACAACGATACGCAGGATCCGGTGTCGGCATGGTTCACCATCCTCTTGATCGACGTCTGGCACTGGACACCGCTCGTCATTCTCTTGAGCTACGCCGGATTGCGCGCGATTCCCGACGCGTTTTATCAGGCGGCCCGCATTGATGCCGCCAGCCGCTGGTCGGTCTTTCTCAACATCGAATTGCCGAAGCTGCAGCGCGTGCTTGTTCTCGCGATCCTGCTGCGTTTCATGCAGAGCTTCATGATCTACACCGAGCCTTTCGTCGTGACCGGCGGGGGCCCGGGCAACGCGACGACGTTCCTGTCGATCGACCTGGTCAAGATCGCGCTGGGACAGGTCGATCTTGGCAGCGCCGCCGCGATGTCGCTGGTCTACTACCTCATCACGATCGCGCTGTGCTGGGTCTTCTTCACCGCGATGAGCCAACTCGATCTGTTGAAGGAGGCCTGAGATGAATCGCGGCATTCTCCCGAAGATCGGCCTCGTGTTCTATCTCATCTGTCTGATGCTGCCGATCTACTGGCTCATCAATATGAGCCTGCGAAGCAACGAAGACATCATGTCGGGTCTCGCCATCTGGCCGCGGAATCCGTCGCTGGTCAAATATTTCTTCATTCTTCACGACCCGACCTGGGTGCACGGATTCCTGGTGTCGCTGACCTACGTCGCGATCAACACGGTGATCTCGGTAACCGTAGCGTTGCCGGCGGCTTACGCGTTCAGCCGGTATCGCTTCATCGGCGACAAGCACCTGTTCTTCTGGCTGCTCACCAATCTGATGGCGCCTACCGCCGTATTCGCGTTGCCGTTCTTCAATCTCTATTACGCGGTCGGCCTGTTCGACACGGTGTGGGCCGTTGCGCTCGCGCATTGCCTGTTCAACGTGCCGCTCGCGGTCTGGATTCTCGAAGGGTTCATGAGCGGCGTGCCGCGCGAAATCGATGAGACCGCCGCGATCGACGGTTATTCGTTCCCTCGTTTCTTCGTGCGCATCTTCCTGCCGCTCGTCGCCAACGGCGTCGGCGTCACGGCTTTCTTCTGCTTCATGTTCTCGTGGGTCGAGCAGCTGCTCGCCACGACGCTGACCGCGACCGATGCGTTGCCGTTCGCCGCGGTCATGTCCCGCACCTATTCGGCGTCCGGAATGGATTGGTCGCTGCTCGCAGCCGCAGGCGTGCTGACCATGATTCCGGGAGCCCTCGTCATCTGGTTCGTGCGCAATCACATAGCCAAGGGCTTCGCCCTCGGGCGCGTGTAGGAGGCAGGCATGTCGTCATTCGCGTGGATGGCCTGGACATACCAGACAGCGATCTTCTTTGCCTTCATCGCGCTGTCGCTCGTCATCCTGACCCTGCTCGCGATCTACCGGCCGGAGAAGCCGCGCAAGGGCATTCTCGGATTTCCAACGACGCGAGGCGACCGCTTCTTCGTCTCGTTGCTCGGCTCCGCCTTCATTTTCATTCTGTGGATGCGACTTGACGGCGGAGAGCTTTGGTACGCGCTCGCGATCTGTATTCCGTTCGCGGTCGCCATGTTTCGTTTTGCGTGACTGTAACTGCCTCGCGCGTTGTGTGCGGGGTCAACCAGGGGAGGAAAGGGAAGATGGATATCAAACGTCGTGACGTTCTGAAGGGTATGGGCACGGCCGCGGCGGCAGCCGCGGTCGGTGCGCCAGCACTGCTCACACCGACCGTGAGCTATGCGCAACAGGTCGATGCCGCCAAGAAGTGGATCGACAACGAGTTCCAGCCGTCGACGCTGACCAAGGATCAGCAGATGGCCGAGATGGAATGGTTCATCAAGGCATCGGCACCTTTCAAGGGCATGCAGGTCAGCACAGCTTCGGAGATTCTCGGCATTCACGAGTACGAGTCGAAGACGCTGACCAAGGCATTTGCCGAGATTACCGGCATTCAGGTCAACCACGAGATGATGGACGAAGGCCTGATCGTCGACAAGATCTCGACGGAGATCCAATCCGGAAAGCCGATCTACGACTTCTGGATGAATGACTCGGACTTCATCGGCACCCATCCTCGCTATAACGACGTCGTCGGTGGCTCGTTGACCGACTTCATGGCGGGAGAAGGCAAGGAGATCACCAATCCGAATCTCGACCTCAACGACTTCATCGGGCTGTCGTTCGCGACATTCACCGATGGCAAGCTATATCAGTTGCCGGACCAGCAGTTCGCCAACCTCTACTGGTTCCGGTACGACTGGTTCAAGCGCCCCGAGCTCAAGACCGCATTCAAGAACAAGTTCGGCTACGAGCTCGGTGTCCCCGTCAATTGGTCCGCCTATGAAGACATCGCCGACTTCTTCACCAACACGGTGAAGGAAATCGACGGCCAGCGGGTCTACGGCCACATGGATTATGGCAAGAAGGATCCGTCGCTCGGCTGGCGATTCACCGACGCGTGGCTGTCGATGGCCGGCAACGGCGACAAGGGCCTGCCGAACGGCAAGCCGGTCGACGAGTGGGGCATCCGCATGGAGGACGGCATTCCACGCGGCTCCTCGATCACGCGTGGCGGCGACGCCAACGGACCGGCCGCCGTATATGCACTCACCAAGTTCGTCGAGTGGCTCAAGAAATATGCGCCGCCGGAGGCTGCGGGAATGGACTTCCTCGAGGCCGGCGCGGTCCCGGGGCAAGGGCATATCGCCCAGCAGATCTTCTGGTACAGCGCATTCACGGCGGCGCTCTCCAAGCCCGAGCTGCCGGTGATGAACTCGGACGGCACGCCGAAATGGCGCATGGCACCGAGCCCGCACGGGTCTTACTGGAAGGACGGCATGAAGCTCGGCTATCAGGACGTCGGCTGCTGGACGTTCCTGAAATATGCCAAGCCCGAGAAGGTGAAGGCAGGATGGCTCTACGCGCAGTTCTGCGTGTCGAAGACGGTCACCCTGAAGAAGTCGGTCAAGTTCCTGCACGTGATCCGCGAGAGCGACATCTGGGCGGACGCGATGACGGCGCTTGCACCGAAGGTTGGCGGTTTCGTCGAGTTCTACCGCAGCCCGGCGCGCAAGTTGTGGACGCCGACCGGCGTCAACGTGCCGGAATACGGCAAGCTGGCGCAGGTCTGGTGGCAGAACGTCTCGCGGGCGATCTCGGGTGAAGCAACGGCTCAGCAGGCCATGGACGGTCTGGCCAAGGCGCAGGATGACATCCTGGCTCGCCTGGAGAAGTCCGGCGTGCAGGGCAAGCTCGGGCCGAAGCTCAATCCAGAGAAGACCGCGGAGTACTGGTTCGCCAAGGCCGAGAAGGACGGCAACGTCGCTCCGCAACGCAAGCTCGCCAACGAGAAGCCGCAAGGCATCACGCAGGACTACGACGAGCTCATCAAGAGCTGGAAGGCGGAAGTTCCGCACAAGAAAACCTAAGCCCGTTGACGCCTGATGCATGGGGTGGGAAGCTCCTTCGGGGGTCCCACCCCTTTTTCTTTAACGAAAGCAAACGGTTCGAAGATCTCCGGGCATGTCCGGCACCGAAGTCGAAGTAAAGGGGTTGTTTGCTACGCCGGTAGCCGCAGTGATGTTGCCGGGCGCCGAGGAGCGCAACGCGGAATTGACCGAAATCATCCTGCGGCGCCGCGCCGAGCAGCCATCGATCGGTGCGTCGAGCATTGGCGGCTGGCATTCGACGCGCGACATCGTGGAGTGGGGTGGCACGGGCATTCAGCAGGTGTTGAGCGTCGGCCGCTCTGTCGCGACACAGTTGACCGCGGACCGCAATGGCAACCCGATCAAGCCAGACTGGAAAGTCGAAGCCTGGGCCAACGTCCTTGGACCGGGCGGCTCGAACGCATGCCACTATCATCCGGGTTCATTCTGGTCCGGCACCTATTATGTCGCCGACGGCGGTTGCGCCGATGACGCCTCGCTCGGCGGCGAGTTCGAAATGTTCGATCCGCGTGGCCCGGCACCGATGATGCATGCGCCGCTCTTGAAGTTTGCCGGCGAGGATGGCCGCTCCGCGGGAAGCGCGCAGACAATTCGGCCGCGTGCCGGGCTGTTGTTCCTGTTTCCGTCGTTCCTGTTGCACGCGGTGCGCCCCTACACCGGCAATGCCTTGCGCATATCGATCGCTTTCAACCTGGGCTTGTATCCGAACTCATGAAGCTCGAAATGAGCGGCAAGCGAGTGGCCTCATGCGGGTGACGTTTCGTTGCGATCCGGCATTGGTAGACAAGCTGGCGCGGCCAATTCCCGCGCGCCAAGCCTTGCCCGACTGGCTCAGAAACATGCCCGGCACCGCCTGGTCTGCCGTGCACGGCGAGGACGTCCGTACGGTCAAGCATTGTCCGCCCTTCGTCGATGCGATGGCCTTCGGCTTTATTATCCCGCTTCCCTGCGATGTCACCGTGCGCGACGGCGTGCTGTCGTGGGATTGGGATTTGCCGCAGCTCTCGGCCGAAGCGCACCCACGCTCGCCGATCAGCTTCCACGTCCCTGCGCAAGTGACTGCGACGCCGTTTCACGACGCGGCAACGTCCATCGTGAAATTCAACAGCTTCTGGACCATCGAGCTCGAGCCCGGCTACTCGCTGTTTGCGACTCATCCCGTCAACCGCGCCGATCTTCCGTTTCGGTTGCTGAGCGGACTTGTCGATTGCGATCGTTTCTCCGATGTCGGCGTGTTGTTTCCGGCGGTCTGGACCGACCCCGGTTTCGAAGGTGTATTGCCGCGCGGCACGCCCGTCGCGCAATGCTTTCCGGTCGCGCGAACCGCGCTGGAGCTCAACTGTGAAGCGTTTTCGGCTGGTGCGGCGCGCCGCTATGACGAGACTGCCGCTCTGCTCCTCAACCGACGAGGCGTCTATCGGCGAAAATTCCGCGCGAGGAGGGGGCGCTCAAGTGACGAGTGACTGCCTGAGCCGTTCGGGGTCGAGCCACAATTCGCCGCGCGGGGAAGCAGGAAGGGCCTGGGCGATGCGGCCGAATGTATCGGGGCGAAGCCGCATCGCGCGACCGAACATGGCTTTGGCAGCGGCGAGGTCACCAGTCTGCTGCAGGCAGATGCCGAGGTTGACATGGGCTTCTGCGAGCTCGGGAGACAAGCTCAGGGCGCGGCGATAGGCTGCGATTGCGGTCGCGGTATCATGCGAATCCTGGCAGATCAGCCCATAAGCAAACCAGAGATTTGCACTTGCGATGTTTGACGCAAGGATGCGCTCGAGCTCCGCTCGCGCGGCCGCAAGCTCGCCCAGCTTGTGGAGGCAGAGCGCGAGCTGCAATGCGATTTCGGCGTTGCCGGGCGATCGCGATCCGGCCTTGCGCAGGACATCGACGGCCTCGCCAAGCCGACCCAGCTCCCGCAAGCTCGCGGCGCGGGCGATTTCGTGGCGGGGATTTTGAACCACCTCCGCGGCGCGCGTGAAAGCGACCAGCGCCGCCTCGAACTTGCCGGCCTTGTGCAGCGCCATGCCGATTTCGTGCCATCCTTCGGCATGGCCGGGAAAGCGGCGCAACAGATCCTGTAAGGCGTCGTTTGCTTCCGGGTCGCCGAGCTCCAGAAGCGCAATACACGTCATGAAAGCTGCGTCGGCTCTTTCAGGAGCGCATTGCGCGGCCTCGCGGAAGAATTGCAGGGCGTGAGGGAGATCGCCTGCGGCTCTTGCCGCGCGGCCCGCGAGAAGCAGAGCCGGCGCGTGTCTCGCCTTGAGCGCGAGGCACGATCGCGCCCAGCGGAGCGTCTTGTCGTGGTCACCGCGCTGCCAGGCGACCGTTGCAACGAGCTGATGGGCTGCAGGGTCATCCGGTGCGTCGTTGATCAGCGCGCTAGCCAGCGTCCCTGCTTGCTCGATGCGACCTTCGCGCAACGCCGCAAGCGCCGCGTTGATCTGCTCGGCGCGCCGCTGGTTCTCGGGGGAAGTATCAGGTCGGTCGGACGAAGCCGTCATGGTGGCATTAGAGACGCATCAGCGGTGAAGCGCAACCACCTGCGGTCATCGCCCGGCTCGACCGGGCGATCCAGCTTTCCTGAGACCTCAGAGCTTATGCCGGGACGCCTCTGGAATACTGGATGCCCCGCTTGAAGCGGGGCATGACAGTCTTCGAGGCAACTACTCCGCGGCCTCTGCCTGCTCGAGCGACGGATAGTCCGTATAGCCCTTGGCGCCGCCGCCGTAGAACGTCGCCTTGTCCCACGCATTCAGCGGCGCGCCCTTCTTCAGCCGCTCGACGAGGTCGGGGTTGGAGATGAAGGGCTTGCCGAACGCAATCAGGTCGGCGGCGTTCGCCGCGAGCTGCTTGTTGGCGAGCTCGAAGTCGTAGCCGTTGTTGGCGATATAGGCGCGCGTGAAACGCTTGCGCAACGAGGCATAGTCGAACGGCGCATTGTCGCGCGGGCCGCCGGTCGCGCCTTCGATGACGTGGATATAGACGAGCTTCAGCGCCTCGAGGCCGTCGACGATATGATCGAACAGCGGCTGCGGATTGGAGTCGGACACGTCGTTCGATGGCGTCACCGGCGAGATGCGGATGCCGGTGCGCGCGGCGCCGGCTTCGGCAGCAACCGCCTTGGAGACGTCCAGCATCAGCCTCGCGCGGTTCTCGATTGATCCGCCATAGGCGTCGGTGCGCTTGTTGGTGCCGTCTTTCGCGAACTGGTCGAGCAGATAGCCGTTGGCGCCGTGAACCTCGACGCCGTCGAAGCCGGCCGCGAGCGCATTCGCCGCACCCCGCTTGAAGTTGTCGATGATGCCGGGAATTTCCGAGAGCTCGAGGGCGCGCGGCTCGGAGATGTCGATGAACTGCCCGTTCACAAAAGTCTTGCCCTTGGCGCGGATCGCACTTGGCGCCACCGGCTTGCCGCCGCCCGGCTGCAGCGAGGTATGCGAGACGCGGCCAACATGCCAGAGCTGCAGGAAGATCCGCCCGCCGCGCTCATGCACGCGGTCGGTGACCTTGCGCCAGCCTTCAACCTGCTCCTTCGAATAGATGCCGGGCGTATCCTGGTAACCCTGACCCTGCTGCGACACCTGCGTGGCCTCCGTGATCAGAAGTCCGGCGGAAGCGCGCTGGCTGTAGTATTCGACCGCAAGCGGGCTCGGCACCATGCCGGGCGGCATCGCGCGGTTACGCGTGAGCGGCGCCATCACCAGGCGGTTGGGCAGCGTGATCGGGCCAAGCTTGTAGGGCTCGAAGAGTTTTGTGGTGCTCATTGGACGTCCGGAAAGGATGGCAGATGGCCTACAATTGTGCATTGCGGCGGCGGGCGCAAGGTGACAGCCATTCGTGACACGCAGGGGTGAAGAGCGCGGCCTCGTCATTCCGAGGCGCCGCGAGGCGACGAGCCCGGAATGACGAGGGGAGAGAGTTAGGCCACGCCCAGAAAATCGCGCTTGCCGATCTCGACGCCATTGTGGCGCAAAATTCCATGCGCGGTCGCCGCATGAAAATAAAAATTCGGAAACGAGAAGCGATTGAGAAATTGCTGCCCCGTCAGCGTCATCGTTGTGTTGGGGCCAGCCGGGAACGACACTTCTTTTGTCTCGCCGCCGTCAAGCTGCGCAGGCTTGAAGGTCTTCAGATAATCGATGGTTTTGGCAAGCCGCTGCTGCAGTTCACCAAAGCTGGTCTCGGTATCGGGCGTCGACGGCACCGCGGCTTGCGCGAGCCGGGCACAACTCTTGCCGGCGAAATCGCAGGCGAGCTGGATCTGCTTGGTCAGCGGCAGCATGTCCGGATAAAGCCGCGCGCCGAGCAGCACGCCGGGCTCGATGTTTTTCGCCTTGCAATGGGCTTCCGCCTTGCTGAGCAGGCCGGACAGCGCATTGAGGATTTGCAGATAGGCAGGGATGGTGGCGTCGTAAAAGGACATGTGATGCTCTTGTTCAGGTGGGACTAGAAGCATCGCTCGAGATGGGGTCGCGGCGGAGAAAAAGCAACTGCGGCTGTGAGCGAACAGCATTCGGTCGTACCGCAATTTTCACCTTGCCCCGCTCTTGTCCGCCGAAGCCCGCCTTCTGGCGCAGGCGGATGCGGGGAGAGGAGAGGGAGAAGAAAAGAGCTACCGCGTCGCGCGCAACGTGGCCGGCTCCGCCTGCGCGCGCGGCACGCCGCGCATCCTGGCGAGCAGTTCGGCCGTCGGCCAGGAATCCGCCGGCAGGCCATATTTGATCTGCATCGCCTTGATTGCGCTTCGGCTCTGCTGCCCAAGCACGCCGTCGACCTTGCCGACATCGAAGCCCGCGCGCACCAGAAGCTGTTGCAGCTCCTTGATCTCGTTGAACGGAAGCTGCGCCACGGGCACGGCGGGCCTGCGCATCGGCGGCGCGCCTGCGATGCGGGTGGCGAGATAGGCCGCAGTGGTCGAATAGATCAGCGAGTTATTCCATTGGGTGTAGGCCGAAAAATTCGCGTAGACCAGAAAGGCCGGGCCCATCCGGCCCATCGGCAACAGCAGCGACGCCGGCAAATTATCGTTCGGCAGCGGCCGTCCGTTGGCATAGGTCACCCCTAGCTGCGCGAATTTTGCGCGCGGCAATTGAATGGTGAGGTCGGCCTGGTCCCAGGGAAAATTCGCCGGCGCGCGCACTTCTTCCAGCCACGGCTCGCCGCGCCGCCATTTCAGTCCGGTCGCGATATAGTTTGCAGTCGAGCCGATCACGTCCGGCGCGCTGTGCAGAAGATCGCGGCGGCCGTCACCGTCGTAGTCAACCGCGTAGGTGAAATAATGCGTCGGCAGAAATTGCGTCTGCCCGAGCTCGCCGGCCCAGGAGCCGATCATCTCGCCTGGTGTGAGATCGCCGCGGTCGATCACCTTCAATGCCGCGATCGTCTCGTTCTGGAAGCGCTCGCTGCGGCGGCAATCATAGGCGAGCGACACCAGCGAGCGCAGCGTCGGCAGCTTGCCCATGTTGGCGCCAAAATCGCTCTCCAGCCCCCAGAACGCGGCGATCACCGCCGGCGGCACGCCATACTCCTTCTCGGCGCGCGCGAACGCCGCCGCGTAGGTCCTGATATGCTGCTGCCCGTTCTGCATGCGGAAATTCGCCGCCATGCGGCCGGCGAATTCGATAAAGATCTGGCCGAACACGCGCTGGCCACGATCGCGGTTGACGATGCCCTGATCGTAGACAAGGTAAGGCGAGGCCTCGGCAAGCGTCCGCTGCGATACGCCTTGCCCAGCCGCCTGCTGTTTCAGCCCGGCGAGGAAGCGGTCGAAACTTGCGCCGTTGTGGCAGGATGCGGCACGCATCGAGGGCGTAGACGCGACGCCGGGCGGCTTCGGCGTGAGCGGCCTTGCTATCGGTGCCGGCCGCCCGAATGGGGGAAGCAGTTGCTGCGCGACGGCTGCCGACGTCAGCGTTGCAATGCCGGCGACCGCTGCGATCGCCGTTCGAATTCCGGATGAAGAGACTCGCATCGAGGTGGCTGTTCCCTGCCCAAACCTGCTCCGGCATAACCGAATCTGCCGCGAAAGGAAACCAAAGCAGCGTTCTTGTTCACGATGAACGCGAACCTGGCCTGTGCCCGCCATGGCCGCGCAGGAACAACAGCTACGGGTAAGTGGTTGAGACGAAAGGCCGCTGCGCAGGTCTCCGCGAGCGGAGGATGTCATGAGAAAGCTGTTCATCCTGTCGACCACACTGATGCTCGCTGCATCCGCGCTGGCGCTCGCGCAGGCTGTTCCAGGCGGGCGCAATTCGCCGGCCGGTCCCTCCAATGCGCCGGCTTCGCCTGCAACGTCCGGCGGCACGACCGGAACCAATCCCCTGTTCAGCCTTCATGACATGCCGTGCTCCGTCTCGCCCAATGCGACTGGCGGCATCACGACGTCACCCTCCTGCGGGACCGATCCGCTCGCCGTGCCGACGCAGACGATCCCCGCGACAGGGCAGGGCAGCGGCTCTCCGGCGCTGCCATCCGAAGCCGCAGGCAGCGCTGGTGCCGGCACGCAGAGCTCTCGATCCACGGGTGGGACCAACGGTTCAACGACCCAGGGCGCGAACACCGCGCCACAGACGGGATCGGCTGGCGGCGCTGCGTCGGGCACCACGACGTTCTGTGCGTCGACCTTGCCCACGACCGGCGGGCGGTCCGGCGTGGGGAGCCTGGTCGGCGGGTGTTGAGGCTTGGCGGGCATGCCCTTCAGAAATGTCCGCTTTAATCGCTAAACTTCGAGGCGATGCGCTAAGCCGGGCTTTACGCGCGTGCGGCTAATGTGCTGGCCGGTCCAACAGGGAAAGCCACCATGACCGTGCAAGAGCGGCCTAAAGTGCAGCGCGAGCCGCGACGGCAGATGAACGGCCGGACGGCCCACATCATGCTCGATCGTGGAACGAAGGAGCTTGAGTGCTCCGTGATCGACGTCGCGCCCGGCGGCGCCAGGATCATCGCCGACGCCGACATGGATGTCGGCGATCACTTCGCGCTCGCACTGGTCGCGACCCACAGCAGGCGCCAGCGCTGTGAAGTGGTCTGGCGTCATGACAAGACGTTTGGGGTCAAGTTTCTGACGTGAGGCGGCTGCATCAGGACTGCGCTCACCGGTCCTCTTCCCGTGGATGCACCCACAGATATGGCGTGATTTCGCGCCGCGCAGTCAGCTTGATCATGTGCACGGGCGGAGCGTGCCGGCCCTTGTGGCAGGCGCGGCATTTCAGCGAGGCCTCGAGCTTCCATAGCGGCGTATTGCGCGGGCGGCGGATGGTCTCCAGCGGAATACTCGCGCGCGTCTTGCAGCGGTTGCATTCGACCTCGAGGAAGCCAAGCCCGCCATTGAGGCATTGGCCGATGGTCGGCGATGGTTGCGCCGGCCCGCCATAGCCTTCCATGCGGATCGACCAGGCCTCGGCTTCCGCACGATCGGCCTCGCGAACGGCCCTGGCCGCCGCCTCACGCGCCGACTGCGCGCGGATTTTCGCGCCGATCAACCGGCCCTGAAAGGCGGATTGGCGTGACCTCGAGCCCATAGCGGCCAAATTACAGCGCCACGCGCCGCGAGGCGCAACCGCCACTAGCCTTAGCGGCAGAACAGAACATCAGCACACCAGCGCTGCGGTTATTCAAGCGGCGGTATCGAGGGATTGGGCAGATCAACGTCGCGCCGTCGTGAACCGATCTTCGCCGCTGCCTCGGAACCAGCGGGGTAGTGCGGCGTTTTCCCGACAATCCAGAAATCTCAAATCAATTCAGCCAGGGGCAACTGCATCGTCTGCAGGGCTCACTGGCGCCCATTCATTGGTGATGCGATGAAGGATTTTCCGGAAGCTACGTTCGTGCCCGAGATCGTGGAGGCGATGACGGAAGCGCTCGATGCATCGGTGGCGTCGCTGCCGCATCCGGTCTCATCGACCCAGGTCAACCTGCTCGCAGAATCCATCCTGCGCACAGCGCAACAAGGCGAGCGTGATCCCGTGGTCCTGCAGCGCATGGCGCTCTTGGAATTGCAGATCACGCCACGCGCGTGATTTTGCCGGAAGGAAACTGAAACACGTTCGCGGGATGACAACGCGCCAGTGGAACATTCACCCCAGCCGCGAGTTTTCCGGGTTTCCCTCGTGGAACTGCTGACGTGTGAGGTGCGCCATGATCAGGCTCTCTCTTGCCTTAACGCTTCTTCTTGCCAACGCACCGATCGCGCTGGCGCAACATGCTGGCACGCCGCAGGAGCAGCGGGCCTGCACGCGCGACGCTCAGCGCTTTTGCCGGAAGGATCTCGGCAACGACGACGCGGTTCAGTCGTGCCTGCAGCAGCACCGTACGCGGCTCAGTCGAACCTGCAAGAAGGTCTACGAAAGCCACGGCATGTAGCCGCGCCTAGCGCTGCCCGTTGGTGTGGGCGTTCCAGTGGCCCCAGCTTACATTGGTGAGGCTGCGAAAGTCGGTGCCGAGCGGACGGCGGGTCTGCTGCTCATAGGCCGAGATGCATTTCTCGGACTCCGCAAGCTTGCGTGAGAGTTCGTCGATCGCTTTCTGCGTCTCGCCGATCCTGTCATGGCCGGTGGTGAAGCGGGCGATCTCGAGCTTCTTCAGCGCTGCGCGGTTCTTCTTGAGCTGCACCCGGTGCCAGGCAATCCTGCTGTTGCTGTCGGCCATCGCAAAACCTCCTGATTCGTTCCACCATATCACAGCGACTCCATCGCGAGAATCTGATGGCGGTTGTGCGAAGAGGAGAGTTCCCCGGCGCGATTTGGCCGCGTGATGGACGCAAATGCGGCGAGACAAATGACGTGAAAATGCGCCTCCAAGGGAGAGTTGAGGTCGCTCACAGCTCTCGCGCATTCGAAAACGCGAACGACGATACCCGCCGCGTGTTCTCATCCAGGATCAGCGTCCGCGTGATCGGCGGCTCGGCACGCTGGCTGCAATTCTCGCGTTCGCAGAGCCGGCAGTTGACGCCGATCGGCGTGCCTTCGGCCTTCTCCAGATCCATGCCGGTCGCATAGATGAGCCTTGCGGCGTGGCGGATTTCGCAGCCAAGCCCGATCGCAAAGCGCGGCTCGACCAGCGGATGCGGCGCAACGGGCCTGCGCACCACCTGCGCGATCGAGAAATAGCGCGTGCCGTCGGGCAGCTCGATCACCTGCTTCAGGAGCCGGTCCGGCGTGTCGAAGGTCGAATGCACGTTCCAGAGCGGGCAGGTGCCGCCGAACTTGGAGAAGGGGAAAGTGCCGGAGGAGAAGCGCTTGGAGACGTTGCCGGCATTGTCGACGCGGAGCATGAAGAAGGGAATGCCGCGCGCGTTGGGTCGCTGCAGGGTGGTGAGGCGGTGACAGACCTGCTCGAAGCCGGCGCCAAAGCGCTGCGCCAGCACATGCACGTCGTAGCTCAGCGCTTCCGCCGCCGCATGGAAGGCCTGGTAGGGCATCATCACACAGGCCGCAAAATAGTTCGCGAGCGTGATGCGGTACAGCCGCCGCGGCGCGTCGTCGAGCTTGCCGGCGCGGCCGATGAGGGTCTCCAGCGTGCTGCCGCATTCGGCGAGCGCCACCTGGAAGGCGAGCTGGAAGGTGCGGCTCGGCGCGTCCACGAGTTCGGAGATCAGGAGCTGGCGGCGATGGCGGTCGAAGCGGCGCAAGGTTTCCCGCATCACATCGACCGGCATGACGCGGGTGACGACCGAATGCTTCTCGCGCAAGCGCGTGACGAGCGCGGCATCGAGGCTCTCGGCCGGCACGTTCAATTCGTCGCGCAATTGCTCGGCGGCCTGCTCGAGCTCGGCGAAATAATTGCGGTTGGCCTCGATCAATTCGCGCACGCGCTCGATCGGATTGGCTTCGAAGCGCGAGGCTTCGTCGCGGTCGGCCATCTGCGCCGCCGCCAGCGTCTCGCCCTGTCTCGCCTCGGTGTAGGCGGCATAGAGCCGCTGCAGCGCATGGGTGACGCCGGGGCAGAGCTCGGCGAGGTCGCGCAGCTCCTGCTTCGGCAGGTCGATCTGGCGGAACAGGGGATCGGAGAAGATCTCGTTCAGCTCGGCGAAGAAGCGGTCCTCGTCGGCGGTGGCGAGATCGCGCAGGTCGAGGTCATAGGCCTCCGCGAGGCGGAGCAGGATCTGCGCGGTGACCGGGCGCTGGTTGCGCTCGATCAGGTTGATGTAGCTCGGCGAGATGCCAAGCCCCTCGGCGATCTGGGTCTGCGACAGCCCGAGCTGCTGGCGAATGCGCCGGAAGCGCGGGCCGACGAAGAGCTTTTTTCCGGAATCGGCGGGCATGAGTTGTTCCCCTATGACCGCGGGCCTTCTTCACCTCTCCCAACAAGAGAAGGGGCGAATGGAGCCCTTTTCGGATCGCTAATCACGGCAGTCATGCTGACCCATTTGTGACAAAATTTACAAAACGACATCTATTACAAGTTCATATGTTACATGACATCACCAATCAATTGCAAGCAATCTGTACTCGTTCGGAAGATTCGCGTTTAGCTCTGAGCACGCATCTCGCAATGCACTGTCAAAACTGTTGAGAGACAAAGAGTGGCGAACCCAAGCGCTGCAGATTTGTCGTCACCGAAAGGATCACGCAAATGAACTACCAGCCACGTGGCATCAGTGACCGGGCTATCCAGGGACCGGCTTCCTACCTGAGCGAGATTGGAGCTGCCGAGGCGCTCCTCAAGACCAAGCCGACCTGGAACGGCGTCACCGCCGAAGCCGTGGCGCGCATGCGTCTGCAGAACCGCTTCAAGACCGGGCTGGACGTTGCTCGCTACACCGCAGCGCTGATGCGGAGCGATATGGCCGCCTATGACGCCGATCCCACCAAGTACACCCAGTCGCTCGGTTGCTGGCATGGCTTCATCGCGCAGCAGAAGCTGATTTCGGTCAAGAAGCATTTCGGCCGGACCGATCGCCGCTACCTGTATCTATCCGGCTGGATGATCGCCGCGCTTCGCTCCGAGTTCGGACCGCTTCCTGATCAGTCGATGCACGAGAAGACCTCGGTGCCGGCGCTGATCGAAGAGCTCTACACCTTCCTCCGTCAGGCGGACTCCCGTGAGCTCAACGATATCTTCCGCGCCCTCGACGCCGCTCGCAAGGCAGGCGACCAGGCAAAGGAAAAGGCGTTGATCGAAAAGATCGACAATTTCCAGACGCATGTCGTGCCCGTCATCGCCGACATCGACGCCGGTTTTGGTAATGCGGAGGCGACCTATCTGCTCGCAAAGAAGATGATCGAAGCAGGTGCGTGCGCTCTGCAGATCGAAAATCAGGTCTCCGACGAAAAGCAGTGCGGCCACCAGGACGGCAAGGTGACTGTGCCGCACGAGGTGTTCCTGGCGAAGATCCGGGCGTGTCGCCATGCCTTCCTCGAACTGGGCGTCGAAGACGGCATCGTCGTGACCCGCACCGACTCGCTGGGTGCCGGCCTGACGCAGCAAATCGCTGTGAGCCACAAGCCCGGCGACATCGGCGATCAGTACAACAGCTTCCTGGATTGCGAGGAAGTGACAGCCGCCAACGCCAGGAATGGCGATGTCATCATCAACCGCAACGGAAAGATGATGCGTCCGAAGCGGCTGGCTAGCAACCTCTACCAGTTCCGTGCCGGCACGGGCGAAGATCGCTGCGTGCTCGACTGCATCACCTCGCTGCAGAACGGCGCCGATCTGCTGTGGATCGAGACCGAGAAGCCGCATATCGAGCAGATCGCCAAGATGGTTGACCGCATTCGCGAGGTGGTTCCGAACGCCAAGCTGGCCTACAACAACTCGCCATCGTTCAACTGGACGCTCAACTTCCGTTGGCAGGTTTACGACGCGATGAAGGAAGCCGGCAAGGACGTCAGCAAGTACAATCGAGCCGACCTGATGAAGCCGGAATACGACGATACGCCGCTGGCCATTGAAGCCGACGAGCGCATCCGCACCTTCCAGGCCGATTCAGCAAAGCGTGCTGGCATCTTTCACCATCTGATCACGTTGCCGACCTATCACACGGCAGCTCTGTCGACTGATAATCTCGCGAGGGAGTATTTCGGTGAGCAGGGCATGCTGGGCTATGTGAAGAATGTTCAGCGTCAGGAAATCCGTCAGGGTATCGCCTGCGTCAAGCATCAGAACATGGCCGGCTCCGATATCGGCGACGAGCACAAGGAATATTTCGCCGGTCAAGCCGCTCTGAAGGCGGGCGGCGCCCACAACACCATGAATCAGTTTGGCTAACGGTACAGCAGGAGATTGCCATGACCAAAGGCAGTAATTTCTGGGTGATTGGCGGCGAGTTCGGCTCGATGAACTTCCACAAGCTCGTGGAAGGCTCGGCTCAGGTCAAAGGTCCCTTCAAGACGCGCAAGGAAGCGGAAGATTGCTGGCGCGAGGTATCGGAGGAGAATCGCCACAAGGCCGGCGTTCGTTTCTCCATCGTCGAAGAGCCCAACCGCACCGCGGCCTGAAGACGAGCTGTTGTCGGGTATCCGGGCCATGATCCCGAAGAGGATCAGGCCCGCGAGACAAGTGCCCAAGGACGGAGGCCCCATCCGGTTTTGCCGGGTGGGGTTTCTGTCTTCTGGCTAAGGTATTGGAAATAAAGAGCCTTTGCGCCGGCTTTGGTTGCTGATAGGTTAAACGGGCCGGAATTTGAGGGGTAAGGCCGTTCCGATGTCTGAGGCGCCAGCAACTGGCAGCAATCCCGCGAGCGAGCCGCGTCCGCTTCGCCTGCGCGACGCGCTTCGCAAGGCGCGGATCGAGGCGGCCGATCGCACCGGCGTTGTCGTTGATCTCCGCGATGCGGAGGTCGCCCGCCTGGAAATCCTGAACGACGCACTCGACCCTTTGTTCGCGCAGGTGCCCGAGCAGATCGACTTGTTCGATCGCGGCATCAGCCAGGGCGAGACGCCGCGACTGTGGATCGACGTGGTGGCACATGTGGTGATGGGACGCGACAAGCGCATCTATCGCTTCGTGCAGGACACCCGCTATGGCCGCATCGTGCTTGCGGAATCGCATGATGTGCCCGTGATCGTCGATGCGGTGACCGACTATGTCGCCCGCCGCATGGTTGAGCGCGAGCACGCGCTGGCGCCGATCAAGCCGCCGGAGCCGCAGGTCGCGGAGAAGCCGCGACGGCGCGGCCGCTTGCTGAGCTTTGTGCTCGGCTTCGTGCTCGGTGTGCTGGCGCTGTTCGCGCTTGCGATGATCGCGAGCTTGCAGAACCTGTGATCCCTTCGTCATTGCGAGGAGCCAACGGGTCCGGCCTTTTTGGCCGGCCCGATGATAAACTCCGCGACGAAGCAATCCAGACTATTTCCGCGGAGACATTTCTGGATTGCTTCGCTTCGCTCGCAATGACGACGATCAAATCAGCCGCGTGCGGCCGATCTCCGTGATGTGCAGCTCGTTGTCGATGCCGCGTATGGTCTGCTCGCACCGCCACGCATTGCCGTCGCGCTCGATGGCATAAACATTGTACGCTGCCGCCGGATGTCGACCGCGGGCAAGCGCGGACGCCGCCGGTACGCCGATGGAGGGGATCTTGCCATCCGGCCCGTCGAACCATTTGGTGGATTGGACGTGGTCATGACCGTGCAGGATCAGGTCGACCCCGTGCTTCTTGATGAGCGCAAGCAGCCGGCCGGAATCCGTGAGCCGCTTCGGCCGCGAGTCCGAATGCAGGGGATGATGAACCAGCAAGACGCGGAATGCCTCGTCGGTGGAGAGTGAGATCAGGATTTTCTCGATCCTCTCGAGCTGGAGGCGGCCGAGCGTGCCGGTCGCCATGAAGGGCGCGGTCGGCACCGCCGACGAAAGTCCGATCAGCGCCAATGGTCCGCGGCGGCGGACAAAGGGGAAGCCGCCGTCGCGTGACGCCTCGTCGCCCGCGACATAATCGGCAATGGCCTGCGCGAAGCGATGGCGCGTAGAGCGCACATAGGCGTCGTGATTGCCGGGGATTGCGGTCACGCGCTCTGGCGTGCCGACACTCGCGAGCCATTCCCGCGCCGGCTGAAACTCCGCCTCGAGGGCAAGGTTGACGAGATCGCCGGTGACGGCGATGTGGTCGGGCGCCTGCGCCTGCATGTCCTTGACCACCGCGTCCAGCACCTCGCGACGATAATACCGGCGGCGGTTTCGGGTCCAGTTCAGGTAGCCCAGCGCACGCTTGCCAAAAAGCTCGGCCAGGCGCGCTTTCGGGAGCGGCGGCAGATGCGGGTCCGACAGATGCGCGAGCTTGAAAGCGGCCATAGCGCCATCTATTGGCAAGCGGACCTTCTCGGCGCAAGATCAAACACGATGTCTGACGGTTTGGCGACACTGCGAAGGAGACTTGAGCCGCTGCTGCGGCGTATCTTCCATCTTTATTGGTGGCTTGTCCGTGGCATGACGCTCGGCGTCCGCGGTGTGGTGCTTGACGAGAGCAACCGGGTGTTTCTGGTCAAGCACGGATACGTGACCGGCTGGCACCTGCCGGGAGGCGGCGTGGAGATCGGCGAGAGTTTTGTCGAGGCACTTCGGCGCGAGCTTCTGGAGGAGGGCCGCATCGAGGTTGCAGGGGAGCCTGTGCTGCATGGCCTGTTCTTCAACAGCCATGTGTCCCGCCGCGATCATGTCGCCGTCTATATCGTGAGGCAGTTCCGTCAGGACCGGCTGCCTGCGCCCAACCACGAGATTGTCGCCTGCGGCTTCTTTGAGCTTGCCGCGCTGCCGGAGGGCACGACGCCGGGGACGCGGCTCCGGATCTCGGAAGTCGTCGAAGCCAGGGCGCCCATTGAGACGTGGCGTTAGGTCGAGCCTGTGCTAGTGGTGGCATGTAGAACGCGCGCGGCTCGCGACACGGACCCCATGAAACCACTTAAAATCCTCTGCGGCCTGATCTGCCTCATCCTGCTCGCGAGCCAGGTCTGGTCGATGTCGCACTGGAACGAGCAGCGCGGCGTCTATGACGACGTCTGCTATTTGCGGCAGGCGCATCTGTTCCAGCGCTTCGGACTCAGGGGATTCGACACCGATATCTTGCACGACGATGATGGCTATCTTGCCGCGAAGCTGAAGGAGATCGGGTTTTCCTCCGCCGCGCCGCCGCCGTGCCACACGCCGATGCAGGCCTCAGGCAAGCTCGTAATCCAGTATCCGCCCGGCACCGGGCTTCTGCTTGCGCTGTTCCCGCAAGGCCATCAGGTGATCCCGCTCTTCGTCGGCGCAACCGTCATAATCTTCAGCTTCGCGCTGCTTGGGATTGTGCTGGCGAGCTCAACGCCGGCGATTCTTTCGGCCGCCGTGCTGGGTTTGCTCGCCATCTACCTCATGATCAATCCGGCGAAAGCGAGCTATTCGATGGCGCCGACCATGGCCGCGTGCGCGCTGGCGGGCTTCCTCACCGCGCGGCTGTTTGCGAGCGAGCCGCAGCGCGAACGCATGTGGCTGACGCTCGCGCTCGGCCTCGTCCTCGGGCTGTCGGTCAATTTCAGGCTGCCGAACCTGTTTCTCTCCTCTGGCTATTTCCTGTTCTTCCTGCTCGCGTTCCTGTCGAGCCGGAAGCTCGAAATCGCCTCGCGCGGCTTTGGTTTCGGTGTGGCGTTCGTGATCGGCATGGCGCCGACGTTGATTGCCAACGCCATCAACGCCGGCAGCCCATTTGCGACGACCTATGGCAGCGCGGATGCCGTGCCGCCTCAGTTCTCGTTTACCATCATCAAGCAGTATGTCACCGACATGCAATTCGTGCTGCTTTTGCTCGCCGGCATTTCGATCGCCTATGTCTTCGCGGCGCGGAGCGAGGGTGGCGTCAGGCGCGTGGCGCTGGTGACTGTCGCAAATCTCGCCGTGAATCTTGCATTCTTCCTGAGCCATCCGCTGTTCACGCCGTATTACATGGTTCCGATCGCCATGCTTTCACTGTGGAGTGTCTCGTTTGCGCTGTTGACTGGACCTGCCGAGGCGATGGGCGGAAAGCTGATTGCGCAGGCGGCCGATACACGATCATGATATGCCGCGTGCCGGCCTATCTTTCCGGGCCGCCGATCATTAAAACCTGAGCCATGAACGATCTCTCTTTGACGATTCTGCCGGAAACGGCCGGGGATGCGCAGGCGATCGAACGGCTGCACGAGCGCACGTTCGGGCCCGGCCGCTTCGTGCTGAGCGCCTATCGGCTGCGCGAGCATGTCGACCATCTGCTTGATCTTTCGTTCACCGCGCGCATCGGCACGCTGCTGGTCGGATCGGTGCGGCAGCTGCCGGTCTGCGTCGGCGACACACCGGCCTTGATGCTCGGGCCGCTGACGGTAGAGCCGCCGTTTCGAAGCCGCGGTGTGGGCAGAGCGCTGCTCGACCGCGCGCTGGGCGACGCCAGGGCGAAGGGCCACGCGCTCGTGCTGCTGGTCGGCGACGAAGACTATTACAGCCGCGTCGGCTTCAAGCGCGTGCCGAAGGGCCGGGCAACCATGCCCGGCCCGGTCAATTGCGATCGCCTGCTGGTCGCCGAACTCGCAGTCGGCGCCTTCGAAGGTGTCTCGGGCGCGATCCGGCCCGACTGGAATTTCGCGCGTGGAGCAGAAGCGCGGTGACATCGCTTATCGTGGGTCGAGGCGGTGAGCTCGAATCCCGCGATCGCTTTTGGCTTCGGCAGTCGATGGATCAGGAGGCGGGAGGGGCGCGCGGCTGGAAAGCGACGCCGGCCGATTTCAGGTGAACGAATTCGGCATCGGTGGAGCGGTAGAGAAGCTCGACGGCTTCCGGCAGCAAGAGGATCGGCGGCGAGGCGAAGACCACCGTCCCCGCCATCGCCATGACGGCACAGATCGCGCAGCCATCGGGGCCTCGCCGCTCGTGCTTGCCGGGGGCTTGTTGGGCGCGCTTGCCGATGGCGAGCTTGCCGGCGTCAGCTTGACTGCTGCTCGGCAGGGCGGATTTGATAACCTTGGCAGGCGATGTCGCAGCGAGTGCATGGAAGTGTCCGCACGACAGCGCGAACTGCACGAGCAGCGCAAACAGCGTCAGCCGCACACCGCTTTTGATGTTCGAGCTTTTGATGTTCGAACGGAACCACTTCATGGCGAAACAGGCCTCGCATCGCAGCGGGCGGCTACGCCCTGAGGCGATGTTACATTATGCATCGGAAGGCTCCGACGGAGTCAATCGCAGCCGGTCGCGGCAGATGCTAGATAGAAAGTCGCTGTGATATTCATACCACGCAAGCGATGCGTGCCGTCAGCGGCCCTCGCGCAACCAGGTCGCTGCAAAGGCACCGAGCAGCAGTAAAAGTCCGATCAGGCCGGCGAAGATCGGCAGCACGCCGACGCCCTTGACGACGCTGGCATCGCGCATCTTCACGCCCATCCAGCCGTCGCCATGAAATACGCTGGAGGTGCGCACCGGCACGATGCGCGGCAGCTCGATGGAGGAGCCATCGACCACGCGCCTGGCGTCGCCGCCGGTCGCGTGCGCCAACGGCTGCAGCATGCGGGTCGTCGAGGTCACCTCCGAGAATTCCTTCGGATTGGTCGGGCCGACATTGGTCAGCGCCTTCAGTGTGCCGTCGGTCGCCTGCCACAGGCCCAATTCGTTGGCGGGGATGGTCGCGCGCCATTCTCCGGGGTCGCCGGCTGTGAGCGTCAATGTCTTGGTCGCGCCGGAAGGCGAGGTGACCGTCACGGGCGAGACGCTGTCGGCCATGGTCTGGCGGATCACCTGCAAATTCTTGCCCTGCACCTGCAGCCGCAGCGCCTCCTCGTCGAGGTCGGGCTCCTTCATCAGCCAGTGCGACATTCTCCGCAACAGGTCGAGATGCGGGCCGCCGCCTTCATAGCCGCGCGCCCACAGCCAGATGTGGTCGGTCAGGAGCAGTGCGACGCGCCCCTCGCCGAACCGCGACAGCAGCAGAAGCGGCTCTCCATCGGCGCCGGTCATGACCGGCGCGGTGACGGCGTTGCGCGTGTCGACGGTGCGGAAAAATCGGCTCCAGTGCGGCGGATCGCTCGCCGAACCCTCCAGCCCGCGCGTCACGGGATGACGCTTGCCGGCATCAGAAAGACGTGCGTAGAACGGTTTCTCGGTCACCCCGACCGGCTCGGCAGGCAGCACTGAATCCAGCGGTGTGCGCCAGATTGAGGTGTTGGAGGCGTAGTCCGGGCCGGCCGCCACCAAAACCGCGCCGCCCGTCCGCACGTAGCGCGCGATATTGTCGAAATAAGCGACCGGCAGCACGCCCTGGCGGGCGTAGCGATCGAAAATGATCAACTGGAATTCGTTGATCTTCTGCTGGAACAATTCGCGGGTCGGAAATGCGATCAGCGACAATTCGTTGATCGGCGTCCCGTCCTGCTTCTCCGGCGGCCGCAGGATGGTGAAGTGGACGAGATCGACGCTGGCGTCGGACTTGAGCAGGTTGCGCCAGGTGCGCTCGCCGGAATGCGGCTCGCCCGAGACGAGCAGCACGCGCAGCTTGTCGCGCACGCCGTCGATGGCGACCACCGCACGGTTGTTGACCAGCGTCAGCTCGTTGTCGAGCGGGGACGCCTCGATCTCGACGATGTTCGGACCTTCATGCTTGATATCGACGTCGACGCTGGAGGTCTGGCCGCTTTGCAGAGTCCGCTCGCCGATCTCCTCGCCGTCGCGGCGGATCACGACCTTGGCGCTCTGGCCGGTGACGCCCTGGTCGTCCAGCCGGTAGGTGATGGTCTGGGTCTGGCCGACGATGCCGAACCGGGGCGCGGCGGTGATCGCGATGCGGCGGTCGCGTTCGCCCTTGCGGCCGGTGATCAGCGCGTGCACCGGCGCCTGGAAGCCAAGCGCCGCCGTATTGGCGGGAATGTCGTGCACGCGGCCGTCGGTGATCAGGAAGGCGCCGGCGACGCGGTCGACCGGCACGTCCGACAGCGCCGATGACAGCGCGCCGAACAGATGTGTGCCGTCGGTCTCGCCGTCGGCCTGGCCGGCATCGACGACGCGGACTTCCAGTCCCTTGATTTTCTTCAGTCTGTCGACGAGCTCTTCCTGCGCTTTCGCCGTCTCCTGCGTGCGGGTGCCGAAGCTCTGGCTCGGGCTCTTGTCGACGACGACGACGGCGACCGACGATAGCGGCTCGCGGTCCTCGCGGGTGAAGGAGGGATTGGAGAGCGCGAGCACGATGAGCGCCAGTGCCGCCACGCGCACCGCCGCGCCGCGCGAGCGGGTGAGCGCCAACAGGGCCGCAATAACCACGATCGCCGCGATCGCAGTCCATAGCACGAACGAGGGAACCAGCGGCGTGAACGCGATACCGTAATTCATACGACGATCCTCTCGGCCTCGTCATGGCCGGGCTCGTCCCGGCCATTCACGTCTTGCCGCGCCAAAAGAAAGACGGGGATGCCCGGCACAAGGCCGGGCATGACGACGTGGATCTGGCAAGCCCTTGAGTTCATGACTCTCAATCTCTACTGGCCGAGCCGCTCGATCAGCGCAGGCGCATGCACCTGGTCGGCCTTGTAATTGCCGGTCAGCGTGTACATCACGATGTTGACGCCGGCGCGGAAAGCGTACTCGCGCTGCTTGGGTTCGCCCGGCGTGAGCGGCAGCATCGGCTGGCCGTCGGGGCGGATCGCCCAAGCGCCGGCCAGATCGTTCGAGGTGATGATGATCGGCGACACACCGTCGCCGCCGCGCGCCGGGCGCTTGTCGTTCTCTTCCTCGTCGCGCGGCAGGGCTTCGACCCAGGTCTGGCCGGTGGTGTAGCGACCGGGAAAATCGCGCAACAGATAGAATGTCTTGGTCAGCACGTGCTCGCGCGGCACCGGCTCGAGCTCGGGCACGTCGAGTGACGAGAGCAGGTCGCGCAGCGTCTGCATGCCCGGCGTTTGTGCAGCGCCGTTGTCGCCCGGGCCGGCCTCGATGGCATCGCGGGTGTCGAACACCACGGTGCCGCCCTGCTTCATATAGGCGTCGATCTTGTTGAGCGCGTCCTGCGGCGGCTTGGGCGTGCCCGGAACGATCGGCCAGTAGATCAGCGGGAAGAAGGCAAGCTCATCATGCGAGAGATCGACGCCGATGGGATCGCCGGCCTCGAGCGCCGTGCGTTGCGCAAGGAACAGCGTCAGTCCGGCGAGACCGGCCTTGACGATGGAGTCTACGTCCGAATTGCCGGTCACGACATAAGCGAGATGGGTTTGCGACGTGGCCCGCATCGCGAACTCGTCGCTGGCTTCATCGGCGCGTGCGAGCGAGGGCATGAATGCAACGCCGCCCGCAAGAATGGCGAAGGCGATCACGGCCGGCGCCGCGCGCCGGCGCAACAGGCTCGCGATGCCGCCGCCGAGGAAAGCGACCACGATCGCATCGATCAGGAACAGCGCGAGCGAGGCCGAGAGCAGGATGCCGCGCAGGTCGCGCGGCTCGGTATTGGTATAGCTCGCGCGTTGTGCTTTCAGCGGCGAGGTGTCGAGCGCAGCGATGCGATCGGCGGGCGCGAGCGTGTTGACCGCGAGCGGTCCGTCGGCCGGACCATAGAGGCCCGGCGGATGATCGAGCGTGGCGTGATCGCGGTAGTCCGCCGACAGCGGCTTCGCTGTAGACGGCGGCGAGGTGAACGCGCCAAAGCCGTCGAGCGTGTGCAGCGGTGCCAGCGTCTCCTTGCCGGCATTGGCCGCGACCCCGGGGCCGGGGGTGGAGGTGTAACCGGAAATATCGACAATCCTTCTCAGCATCTCGACAAAGGTGCCCGACATCGGCAGGTCGGACCAGCGCATATCGGCGCTGACATGAAACAGGCTTACGAGCCCCTTGCCGCGTCGCTCGCCGGTGACGAGCGGCGTGCCGTCCTTGAGCGAAGCCCAGGTCCTGGTGGCCAACGTCGCATCCGGCTCGGCGAGCACCTGCCGGCTGACGGTAACATCTTTCGGAACGACGAGGCCGTTGAACGGTCCATCCGCGCTGAAGGAGGCGAGATGCTGTGGCTTCTCCCAGGTCAGGCTGCCGCCGAGCGTGCGGCCGCCGCGGCGTAGCTTGACCGGCACAAGATCGTCGTCGCCTTGCGCCAGGCGCGGTCCGGCAAAGCGCACCAGCACGCCGCCCTGGTCGATCCACGCGTTGAGGCGGTCGCGGATTTCCGGCGACAGCGTGCCGATATCGGCCATGATGATCATCGGCAGCTTCTGATCGAGGAATTGCGTGATCACCTGCTGCGGCGCGCCCTTGTCGCCGCGCCGCACGTCGGCAAAGGGCGCGAGCGCGCGGCTGAGATAGAAAGTCGGCGCGAGCAGCGGCTGTGCGGTGTCGCTGGTCGATCCGGAGACAATGCCGACCGCGCGCCGGCGCCAGCGCTTGTCGAGGAGCTGCACCGCGCCGGCCGACCGCTCACCCGCAATTTCCAGCCGCGCGATGTCGTTGCGCAGCTCGACCGGAAGATCGAACGCGGCTTCGGTCTCATGCTCCTGCGGTCCGAAGCCGAAGCGCGCCTCGCCGATCGGCGAGCCCTTGGCGTCGAGCGCGCGCACCACACCGGTCGCAACGCCGCTATCGGCGCGCAGCACCTTCACCGTCATTTTCGCGGCGGCGTTTTCCGCCGCGGCGAGCGCCATCGCCGACGGCGTGCCGCCTTCGAAGATCGTCAGCGCTCGATCGCCGATGGTCTTGCCGAGGCCCTGGACGAACTTCGCGCCGCGACCGGTGTCGACGCCGTCGGAGAGCCAGGCGATGTCGGCGTCGCCGGTTGCCTTCAGGAACCGGTCGAGCGCAGTCAGCGTCTCGGCTCGATCGATCGAATAAGGCTTTGGCGCGAGCTGCCGCAGCGCGACGCGCGCCGCACCTGCCGTCAGGACGGTGATGTCGCGCGCCGGCTCCGACAGCGGCACCAGCGCGACGCCGCGGCGGTCGGTATCGGCATTGGCGATCAGCTCGTCGGCTGCGCGGATGCGCGTCTCCCAGTTCGATGCCGCGCTCCAGCCGTCGTCGAGCAGGATCACCAGCGGTGAGGAACGGCTGGCGACGCCGGTGTGCGGATTCCAGATCGGGCCCGCAGCCGCGAGGATCACGAGGGCCGCGGCGGCGAGCCGCAAGGCCGTGAGCCACCACGGCGTGCGCGACGGCGTCTGTTCCCTCGGCGCGATGTCGAACAGCAAGCGTGTCGGCGGGAACTCGATGCGCCGCGGCCGCGGCGGCATCACCCTGAGCAGCCACCATAGCAGCGGCAGGCTCAACAGACCGATGAGCAGCAGAGGTTCGGCGAAAGAGAGCGGGAGACCTGCGATCATGTGGCACGCCCCGCTTTGACATTCACGCGCGTGCCGTTCTTGCTCACCATCATGCCGCCATGCAGGAACAACAGCAGCTCCGCCGCCGAGCGGCTGGTGGTGTGAGTGGTGAACAACCAGTCGAGCTTGCCGGTCTCGCTCCGTATCTGGTCGCGGTGGAGCGCCACGCGCGCGACATAGTCGGTCATCCAGCTCTCGGCGCGGCCCGCGGTGATCATGCCAAAGCCTTCCGGCTCGACGAATTCGATGCGGCCCGAATAGGGGAAGGTCTCTTCCGCGGGATCGACGATCTGGACCAGCGCGCCGTGCGCGCCGGACGCCGACAATCCCGCCAGCATGCCTCTGATCTCGGTGATCGGCGACCAAAAGTCCGACAGCACCACGATTTCGGCGAGCGCCGACGGCACGAAGGACGGCGGCAGGCTCGGCCGCACCGCATCGTCATGCAGGATCGCCTGCGCCATCTTGTCGATCACGCTGCGGCTTGCGGTCGGATTCATCAGCCCAGGAATACCGACCCGCTCGCCACCGGTGACCAGGAGCTCGGCGAGCGCAAAGGTCACGATCAGCGTGCGCTCCAGCTTGCTGTCGCGCGCGCCGCGCGAGGCGAACGCCATCGACGGCGAGCGGTCGGGCCACAGCCACACGGTGTGCGCCGCCTCCCATTCCTGCTCGCGGACATAGAGATGATCGTCGCGCGCCGAGCGGCGCCAGTCGACGCGCTGGGCCGGCTCGCCCGAGACGAAGCGGCGATATTGCCAGAAGCTTTCGCCGGAGCCGGCACGGCGCCGCCCATGCAGGCCGTGGATCACGTTGGCGGCAATGCGGCGGGCTTCAAGCACGAGGCGCGGCAGCGAGGCGGCGAGCGATCGGCTTTCGCCATCGGCACGTCGGACTGCTGCGATCTCCTTCTCGTGCTTGACCGGCTCAGCCATCAACCGATCCGCGTCTTCAATTGCCGGATCACGTCCGGAATGGTGTGTCCCTCGGCGCGAGCGGAGAAGGTCAGCGCCATGCGGTGCTTGAGGATCGGCTCGGCGAGATCGAGCACGTCGTCGATCGAGGGCGCGAGCCGCCCGTCGAGCAGGGCGCGGGCGCGAACCGCGAGCATCAGCGATTGGCTGGCGCGCGGGCCCGGCCCCCAGGCGATCAGCTTGCCGGCCTCGCCGCCCTCGGGGCCGGGACGGGCGGCGCGGACCAGGGACAGGATCGCCTCGACGACGGAATCGCCGACCGGCAGGCGCCGCACCAGCCGCTGCGCCGTGATAAGCGCATCGGCCTGCATCGCGCCCTTGGCCAAAGTCTCTTCCGCGCCGGTGGTCTCGAACAGGATGCGGCGTTCGGCGTCGCGATCGGGATAGTCGACGTCGATCTCCATCAGGAAGCGGTCGAGTTGCGCTTCGGGCAGCGGATAGGTGCCTTCCTGCTCCAGCGGGTTCTGGGTTGCGAGCACGTGAAACGGCTTAGGCAGGTCGTGGCGCGCGCCCGCAACCGTGATGTGCTGCTCCTGCATGGCTTGCAGCAGCGCCGACTGCGTGCGCGGGCTGGCGCGGTTGATTTCATCCGCCATCAGGAGTTGCGCGAAGACGGGACCGGCGATGAAGCGGAACGAACGCTTTCCCGTGTTGCTCTCGTCGAGGACCTCGGCGCCGAGAATGTCCGACGGCATCAGGTCCGGCGTGAACTGGATCCGCTTGGCGTCGAGGCCGAGCGTGATGCCCAAGGTTTCCACCAGCTTGGTCTTGGCGAGGCCGGGCACGCCGATCAGGAGCGCGTGGCCGCCGGAGAGGATGGTGACAAGCGTGTTCTCAACCACCTTCTCCTGGCCGAAGATGACGGTCGAGACCGCTTCCCTTGCCGCGCGGATCTGCCCCGAGACCTGTTCCGCCGAGCGGACGATCACGTCCTCGAGCTTTTCCACACTATCAGCCATTCCAGTCTCCCTGACCTTCAAGAGGTAACCGAAGCAGTCGCCATAAACCCATGCTAAAACAGCGCAAAGGCCATGTATTCGCTGAATTTATCTATCCCCACTTTATCGGCATTTCGGGGTATTGACGGCATCACGATGTGGCGACCTGATCCCGGTATTTTCCCGGGGAACTTGCGCCATTATCTAACGTATGTCCTGCACCAATCGTGCCAATCGAGATGATTAAAACGTTAAGGCAAACCATGGCGAAGCAAGGGCAGAGCACAACCAACCTTGAAGGCCTGACGGTGGCGGCACGGGAGGCGACCAACGCCGCCCCGGGCGGAAAAGGCCTGCCACCGGTGCACCTGTGGAATCCGCCGTTTTGCGGCGATCTCGACATGCGAATCGCTTCCGATGGTACTTGGTTCTACATGGGGACGCCAATCGGCAGGGCCGCGCTGGTGCGGTTATTCTCAACCATCCTCAAACGCGAGGGCGACAAGCATTTTCTTGTAACGCCGGTGGAGAAGGTCGGCATCCGCGTCGACGATGCGCCGTTCCTTGCGGTGGAGATGCAGAAGAAGTGCGACAGCCGCGGCTCCCTGTTGCGCTTCCGTACCAATGTCGACGACTGGGTCGATTGCGACGCAGCCCACCGGCTGCGCTTTGAGGCCGCCGCCGACGGCGGGCTCACGCCCTATCTCCACGTTCGCGCCGAGCTGTGGGCCAAGGTCACGCGCGCGCTCTACTACGATCTGGTTGACATGGGCGAGGAGCGGATGGTCGATGGGCAGGAGAAGTTCGGGGTTGAGTCTGCCGGCGAGTTCTTCCCGATGGCGGATGCCGAGCAGGTGAGGGCTGCGCTTTGAACGAGCCGATGGTGAGAGCTGCGCCCGCCGAGATAACCGCGGCGGATTTCTATGACCGCGCCCGCGCGCGGCTGCTTTTCGACGTGCCGCCCGGTCTCGTCGATCCCAATATCATTCCGGAAACCGGGGATCCCGGCACCAGTCGCATGCTCGAGATCATCGCGCGCGAGCAGCCGGTGCGGCCCGCTGCAGTGCTGATCGGGGTGGTCGCTCACAAGGAGCCGACGGTGCTGCTCACGCAGCGCTCGGCGCATCTCAACGAACATGCCGGCCAGATTGCCTTTCCCGGCGGCAAGATCGACGCGACAGACGGCTCGCCGCTCGAGGCCGCGCTCCGCGAAGCGCAGGAGGAGATCGGGCTTGACCGATCCTTCATTGATCCGATCGGTTATCTCGATGTCTACGGCACGGGCTTCGGCTTCCGCATCCTGCCGACGGTGGCGCGGATCAAGCCCGGCTTCAAGCTCGCCATCAACCATTCCGAGGTCGACGACGCCTTCGAGGTGCCGCTCACGTTCCTGATGAATCCGGCGAACCACCAGGTTCACAGCAAGGATTTTCGCGGCATGGAGCGTTCCTACTACGCCATGCCGTTTGCGGAGCGCTACATCTGGGGGGCGACAGCCGGAATCCTGCGGGTACTATACGAGCGGATCTATCTGACATGATCCGTCCGGCACTCACCGAGATCGGAATTTTCCTGATTCCCTTTGGGGTGTATGTGCTGTTCCTTCTTGCGACCCGTTCCGGCATTCTCGCGCCGGCGTCCTGGCCGATCCAGATGGTGGCAAGGCTTGCGCTCGGCTCGCTGCTTCTCGTGATGCTGAGCCTGGTCCTGCTCGCGCAATTTTCGGGCAGTGCGCCGAATTCGACCTATATTCCCGCCCATATCGAGAACGGCAAGCTCGTTCCCGGAGTTGAGAAATGAACGATCATTGGGCGCTTTCGAATGCGCCCTGGCTCGATTCCGGCCCGACCTCCCGCGTGCTGACGCTGTTGAGCGGCGGCGGCGAGGAAGCGCGCGTGGTCGGCGGCGCGGTACGCAATGCGCTTTTGAACCTTCCGATCGGCGATATCGATATCGCGACCACGGCGCTGCCGGAGGAAGTGGTCAGGCGCGCGAAGGAAGCCGGTATCAAGAGCGTGCCGACCGGCATCGAGCACGGCACCGTGACGCTGGTGGTCGAAGGCAAGCCGTTCGAGGTGACGACGCTGCGCGAGGACACCGAGACCTTCGGCCGCAAGGCAAAGGTCTCGTTCGGCCGCGACTGGGTGGGCGATGCGCACCGCCGCGACTTCACCATCAACGCGTTGTCGGTGGGCGCCGATGGCGTCGTGCACGACTATGTCGGCGGGTTATCGGATATCGCGGCGCGACGGGTGCGTTTCATCGGCGTGCCGAAGGAGCGCATCGAAGAGGATTTTCTGCGCATCCTCCGCTTCTTCCGCATCCACGCCGCCTTTGGCGCGGGCGAGGTCGATCGCGACGGCTATCTCGCCTGCATCGCCGCGCGCTCGGGGCTGGCGACGCTCTCGGCCGAGCGCGTGCGCATGGAGATGCTGAAATTGCTCGTTGCCGACGGTGCCGCCGCCGCCTGCGTCGCGATGGCCGATAGCGGCCTGCAGCAGACGATCGTCGGGGGCGTCGTCTACACCGGAACGCTCGCCGCCATGATCGCGGCCGAGCGCGCGCTTGATCTCGAGCCCGACGCGATGCGGCGGCTTGCGGCGCTTGCCGTTGCCGTCACCGAGGACGCGAGGCGGATTGCGGCTCGACTGCGGTTGTCGAACAGCGAGGCAAGGGCGCTCGATTCCATGGGCCATCGCTGGTGGCGGCTGGAAGGCATGGACGAGGCGCGCGCAAGGCGCCGGCTCTACCGGCTCGGCGAAGGTCCGTACCGCGACAGGCTGATGCTCGCCTGGGCGCGCGCAGGGACCGGTGCCGATGCCGCGCACTGGATCGAGCTGGCCCGACTGCCGCAGCGCTGGACAGCGCCGAAATTTCCGCTTCGCGCCGCCGATTTCATCGCGCGCGGGGTCGCTGAGGGGCCCCAGTTGGGCCACGTGCTGACGCTTGCGGAAGACGCCTGGCTCGCTGCGGATTTTCCGTTAGAGCCGGGCCTGCTGGCTTCCCTCGCTGATCAGGCCGTGACCCGCCTTACCCGCGATCCAAAACCCTGAACCTTGCTTTCCGCCTTCGCCAAGGCCTGCGAGCCGCGAGCCTTGTCGACGGCGGCTCGCCCCAGGCGACATCCGATCATCCGACCTGACCGCCTTCGTTGCGCCGAATGATCTTCAACACCAGCAGGATTGCTCCGGCGATCACGAACAAGACGCCGATGGCGATCGTTACCGGTGACGCTACGTTGGCGCCAATCGCAGCGATCAAGCCGCCCAGAATCATGGCGAAGACACCGCCGAGTTTTTTCGCGAAAAGGATAGATCCGTCGACTGCACGTGTAGCCATGGCGACCTCTCTTTCGGTTCGATTTCCTAATCGGAGGCCGGCAAGAAACCGGGTGCCGGACGGCATTCAACCATCTGGAACGCCTGAAGTTCCCTTCAATCCTTGGCAGTTGCGAAATCGAGCCACAACCGGGCGCCGGAGAGGCTCTCTCGCTAGCATTGCTCTTGCGGTGCCGAGGCAGGTCACGCTTGATATACGATGGTGGTGGAGGCGCCCGGCGCGGCGCGTCACTCGGTTTGAATAAACTTGAACCTGTCGCGCGGGAAAGCCGATGGAGTCCAGAGAAGGCATAGGCTTCGGACGCAGTGTCGCAACGCTGGTCGTCGCCGCGGTGCTGGTATGCGCGGCTGCGTCACTGGCGCGCAGCGTATTCGAGCCGCTGGCCGCGGCTCTGTTCATCATGGGCATCGTCTGGCCGGCCCAGAAATGGCTGCAGTCGCGACTGCCAAAGCTCGCCGCACTCGCGATCACCATTCTCTTCACGACATTGATCTGTCTCGCTTTCGCCTCTGTCGCGGCCTGGGCCTTTGGCCGTGTCGGACATTTCCTCGTTGCCGACGCTGCGCGCTACCAGGCCTTCTATGAACGCGCCGTGATGTGGCTCGACGGCCATGGCGTCGAGATTGCCGGTCTCTGGGCCGAGCATTTCAACGTGAGCTGGCTGTTGGGCGCCATGCAATATGTGACGGGACGCGCCAACTCGTTGCTGAGCTTCTGGTTGATCGCGATCGTCTATGTCGTGCTGGGCCTGATCGAGATCGATGACTTCCGGCGACGGATCGACAGGCTCGAGAACCGCACGGCCGCGCGCGTGCTGCTGGAGGGCAGTGCGGCGACCGCAGCCAAGTTCCGGAAGTATTTGCTGGTGCGGACTCAAATGAGCATCGTCACCGGCGTGCTGGTTGGCCTGTTTGCGGGCATCACCGGCCTGCCATTCGCATTCGAGTGGGGCGTGATCGCATTCGTGCTCAACTATATCCCGTTCATCGGCCCGTTCATTGCAACCCTGTTTCCCACACTGCTCGCCATGACGCAGTTCGAGAGCTGGCCGGCCGTGTTCGGCATTTTTGCCTGTCTCAATATCATTCAGTTTGTGGTCGGCAGCTATATCGAGCCCCGTGTGGCCGGCGCCAGCGTCTCGATCTCGCCCCTGGTCGTGCTGTTTGCGATCTTTCTCTGGACCTTTTTGTGGGGCCTGTTCGGCACCTTCATCGGCGTGCCGATCATGCTTGCGATCCTGACCTTTTGCGGAGAGCACCCGTCGACGCGATGGATCGCAGAGCTCCTGGGCGGACCGGTCGAGGCCAAGTCGGCGCAGCCCTAGCTGCCGGCAATCTCGACCCGTTCAGGTCGCGCCAGGCAAAGACCTCCATTTGGGCCACGCATGAGCCTGTGAATATAGAAATGGCTGCCGGCATTTTCGCCGATACTCATCACCGGCGAGGGGGCCGACACAATCTTCAGGGCGCCGCATGCTCCGATCCAGTCGACATGGCGGTGACCGTGCATCACGATCGCATGGTCCGCAAGGTTCTGAATCCTGCGCACGAACCAGCTGCCGTTGACCAATGCCGTTCCCACGCGTTCGGAGAATGTCTTGACCGGCATCGGATATTCCACGAGGTGGTGGTGCAGCGCGATGATCCAGGCAGCTCCTGGAAAATGGCCGATGGCCGCCTCGAGCCGGCGCGCCTGCTCGAACGAGATAAGCCCGAGCGCATTGGTGAAGGAGAAGTGAGTCGCGGCATTGGAATCGAGGACGGCTATGCCGAGACCGTCCTCGCGGTCGGGTGGCAGAATCATCGGGAATTGGGCAGCGAAAATTCGCCGCAGCTCCGCCGCGCGGCGCACGCCACCGTGCTCGGCAAATGCGGCGATTTGCGCCTGATGCGGTGCCAGCGCCTGGTGCAGGGTGGCAGCGATGGTCCCTGAAGCATCGACGGGGCGCGCGCGTCCGCCCTGCACGGCGGCGATCGCCGACAAGGTGCGCATCTGCCGCATCCGCTTGCCGGGACTGAGAGGCAGGTCGAGCCGGGCAGGATTGGCGCGGTCGACGATGTTCACGTCGTGATTGCCCGGCAGCATGATCGTGCGGGCAACAAGCTCGGGATGCTCAAACAGCGCATCGAGAAATTCCGCCCATTCGCTGGCCCGCCCCGCGTCGGTCATGTCGCCGGTGATCAGCACGTGATCGAACGGTTCGGCGGCATGCATGGCGGCGAGCTGCGCGAACACGCTGCGAAGACGTTCGTTGCCGCGCGGGCCGGCGCGTCCGCTTTCGATCCGGAATCCATATCGCTCGCCGACGGCGTGGAGATCGGACAAGTGAGCAACACGCCAGATGCGAGAGCCGGATGCAGGAGCATCGAACGCGGCAAGGTTGACCGGCTGGTTCATCCTCGCATCGGCAAGACCCCACGCCAACGAGGCGACGGCCAGGTAGCAACACACCACGAAGGCTGAATTGGCAAGCGTTGCCTTCACGAGAAGATGCATCAAGGCGAGCTCGTGCAAGGCCGCAGTCCATTGCGTGAAAGGCCATACAAGGATCGCGACCGATACCGCAACTACGGCAAGCAGGATGCCCGCGCCCAGCGAAGACGCGCGACGCAGCCTCGTCCGCAAGGCGGGGGTAACGTCTTTTCGCCATGCTCGCTCTGCCAGGTGCTGCAGCGCCTCGCGGCCGAACGCGTAGCTCGGCTGGACCGCGAGCGCGTTGAGCGACCAGAAATTGATCTCCACGAGCTGCAGCAATGGTCGCCATCCGATCCATCCCAACGCGGCAATCGCGATCAGCGTCAGCGCTGCGCCTATCTCAGTCAGCGTGAGAAGATGCTCGGACAGAATGGAGAACCACGTGGAGACCACCAGGGGGGCGAGGCCGAGCGATACCGCCGGCAGGAGCAGCAAGACCGTCCAGGCGAACAGGAGCTTCAGCAGGCTGATCTCGACGAGCAAGCTGCCGGCGATGGCGAGCACCGAACGTTGCTTGGGACTGGCGGCATCGTCCTCGATATCGCCGCGGCGAGGATCGAGCCATATGCGCTCTTGCGCCTTTCCAGCATCGTCCGCTGATGTCGACCGCGTCATGGCCGGAAGTCCGCTGCATCATGCCTGATCCGACGCAGGATAGTGCAGCGGACGGCAAGTGTCCCGGTCTTGCAATCGAAATAGATCTGCAGAAGGAGCGGCGTCGCCGAAGGCCCTGCATTGTGGACATGTGCTGACCCCCGCCGAAGATGCTTGGCTCGCTGTGGATTTTCCGTTAGAGCCGGGCTGCGTAGCTCCCTCGCTGATCAGACCGTCGCCCGGCTCACCCCGCGATCCCAAACCGTGAATATTGCTTCAGGCTTCGCCGACATCTCGCTCCTGCAGCTTCTGCTGGTGGCGTTCGTGGCGTTGTTTGCCTCGATCATCGGCGGCCTTGCCGGCTATGGCACCGGCGCGCTGATGCCGCTGGTGCTGGTGCCCATGGTCGGCTCCGAGCCCGTGGTGCCGATCATCGCGATCTCGGCGATCTTCGCCAATGTGAGCCGCAGCACCGCCTATTTCCGCTATGTCGATCGCCGCCGCGCGCTGATCGTCAGCCTGTGTGCGGCGTTCACCACGGCGCTCGGCGCCTACGGCTACACCCGGCTCGGCAACGCGGGCGCGGCGCTCGTGATCGGCAGCATGCTGATCCTGTCCGTGCCGCTGCGGCGCGTGCTGCGCCGCCGCGCGGTCAAGATCGGCGACAGCACGCTCGCGGCCGGCGCGGTGGGCTATGGCGTCGTGGTCGGCGGCACCTCGGGCTCGGGCGTGATGCTGCTGTCGCTGTTGATGGCCGCGGGCCTGGAAGGGGCCGCAGTGATCGCAACCGACTCGGTGATTTCGGTCATCACCAGCGTCATCAAGATTTCCGTGTTCGGGCTCGCCGGCGTCGTCACCGCGCAGGTGCTGGCTCTCGCTCTCCTGATCGGCGCCATCGGTTTTCCCGGCGCGTTCCTGGCCAGGGCCTTCGTCGAGCGCATGCCGGTGCACATCCACACCGCGATCCTCGATGCCGCCGTCGTCGCCGGCGGACTCATGATGATCTCGGCCGCGTCGCGGCATTTGCTCGCGTGAGCGCTACTTGCTCTTGGCGATCTTGACCGGCGTGCAGCGGTCGCTGATCGCGTAATTCACCAAGGGCAGATTGCAGTAGAAGCTCGACGGTCGATACTTGACGCGGATTCTTTCGAGCTGCGACATCGCGAGGCTCAGGAAGGCGTCCAGCCGGACGACCTCGTGGTCGAGGCTGTTTTGATAGATGTCCTTGTTCTTGAGGAAATCGCTCCTCTTTTGCTCGCTGACCGCGCTGTTCGAGGCCCAAATTCGTGCAGTCGAAATCTGGCCGTGCGCGAGCTCGTAGCAATAGTGCATCACGATGAGATGGTGCTTGGCACTGTGCCAGTTGATCTCGCGGGAGGGGCGCGAATGATCGATCCTGCCGTTGTCGTCGACTGCGCAGATGACGGTCTTGGATCCGATCGCGATCTGCTTTTGCGTCTCGTTCGGCACGAGGCAAAGGTCATCCGTGCCCTTGTCCGGCTGATTGGTTGCTCCTGGCGCTTCGTAATGCGGGAAATTCTCTTTCGCGTCGCAGTCGAAATTGTAGTCGCCAAGCAAGGATTCGGTCAGTGGATCGCCGTCATTGGCCGTGGTGCCGGCCGGATCACGATCCAGGTTGCTCGGCCAGTCGATGTAAAGCTCCGCCTTGCGGACATAGATGCTGCTGTTCTTCCGCAAGCCGTTGCGTGCCCTGACGTAGTCCGGATAGGCGTCCCGCCCGGCCTTGGTCACCATCGCCTTGTTTCCGGTGTCGCCTGCGTCGTTGGCCGAAGCGACATAGTTGTAATAGATCAACTGCTGCAGGAGCTGCGCTTCCGCATAGGCGTCTGAAATCTCGACAAAGGCGTCGGTTGCGGCCTTCATATCCGCCTGGGCGGTTTCGCTCACCTTCTGCTCATAGGCGTTGAGGTACTGGATATAGGTCCCGAACCAGCCGGCGAGCAACGTCACGACGGACAGGCTCGCAGCGGAATGAAGCCAGGAGTCGAAACCCAACAGCCGCTTCCAAAAACCCGGCCGCGGGCCGGCTTTGCCCTTCTCTGGCTGCGGATCGCCTGCTTCTGACATGGTCATGCCCCGGTCACGCGCGGCCATCATAACCTGCCAGTTTGACCGGGCGTCGAAAATTCGGTCGCGGCGCCAGCGCGGGAACTAACCCGGCAACAGCTCCGTCAGCGAGCGGATGATGCGGTCCGGCTTGACGGTCGAGCCTTCGGGGAGGCCGTCGCCGTGGACGTCCATCCAGATCGCATAGATGCCAAGCCGCTGCGGCACCACGACCTCCCATTCCAGATTGTCGCCGATCATCCAGGTGTCGGACGCAGCGACGCCAAGGGCTGCCATCGCATGCCGATAGGCGCGCTCCTCGGGCTTGCCGAAACCGTGCTCGCCCTCGATCTGGATATGATCGAAGCGGTGGGCGAGCTCGAAACGCTCGACCTTGGCGCGCTGGGTATCGGCGGCGCCATTGGTGACCAGCGCGAGCTTGACGCCGAGCGCCTTCAATTTGTCGATCGCCTCGTGCGCGCCGGGAAAGACGAACATCTCCTCTTCGCGATAGGCGGTGAAACGGTCGGCGATCCGGATCGCGAGATCATCGGATAGCGTGGCGTGGCCGCCTGCGGCGAGCGCGGCAAAGCCACCCTTGGCGGAGAGACGCCTCGCCTCGCCGAGCTTGAGCCGCCACGCGGGCTCCGCCGTCGCCCAGAAGTTTCGCGCAAAGGCGAGAACTGCGGTTGCGACCTCTCCCGGCGAGAACGGTGCGAGCTCGCGGGCAAATTCGCCCGCGACCGTGTGCCAGGCGATCTCGGGCCGGCCATAGGCCGACAGGATGGTGTCATCCAGGTCGATCAGCATCGCGCGCGGCAGTTGGGTCGTCGCGTTCACGGCCATTTCACCTCAGGCGGCATCGAGGAGAGGATTGAATCGATATTGCCGCCGGTTTTTAGCCCGAACAGCGTGCCGCGGTCATGCAGCAGGTTGAACTCGACATAGCGCCCACGCCGGATCAGTTGCTCCTCGCGATCGGCCGCCGTCCAGGGGAGCGCAAAATTGCGACGCACCAGCTCAGGGTAGATATCCAGGAAAGCGCTTCCGACGTCCTGCGTGAACGCAAAGTCCGCATTCCAGTTACCGGAATCGTGGTGGTCGTAAAAGATGCCACCGATGCCGCGTGGCTCCTTGCGGTGCGGCAGATAGAAATAGTCGTCGCACCATTTCTTGTACCTGTCGTAAGGCGCGACGGCCGCGTGCGCGTCGCAGGCGCCTTTCATCGCGGCATGGAAGGCGATCGTATCCGGATCGTCCTGGGTGCGGCGGCGATCCAGCACCGGCGTCAGGTCCGAGCCGCCGCCGAACCAGGATTTTGTGGTGACGACGAAGCGGGTGTTCATGTGCACCGCCGGCACATGCGGGCTGCGCATGTGCGCGATCAGGGAGATGCCGGAGGTCCAGAACCGCGCGTCTTCCGCCGCGCCCTCTATCTGCGCGCGGAATTCGGGCGAGAACTCGCCGTGCACCGTGGAGCAGTGCACACCGACCTTCTCGAACAGTCTTCCGCGCATCATCGACATCACGCCACCGCCGCCCGCCGCCCCGCTATGATCGGTGCGCTGCCAGGGCGTGCGCACAAAGCGGCCCGCGCCGCCGGGATAGAGCGAGCCGGGCGCCTCGTCCTCCAGCCGTTCGAAGGTGGCGCAGATGTCATCGCGCAGCCTCTCGAACCAGGCTTTTACGCGTGCCTTCCGATCCTCGATGACGGAAATGTCCATATGCGAGGTCCTACCGTTTATTCTCCGTCATTGCGAGGAGCGGAGCGACGAAGCAATCCATTCTTGCTTTGCGGCAAGATGGATTGCTTCGCTTCGCTCGCAATGACGGCGGCATGTATGTCTAACCCTCAGGTCCGTAATAGGTGCAGCTCTCGTTGCAGCTATCGCGATGGACGCTGACGCGCGTCACCTTTCCCGCATGCTGCAGCCGCTCGAAGATGAAGCGCGACAGGTTTTCCAGCGTCGGCGGCCCCAGTGCTTCGATCCGGTTCAGGAGCTTGTGGTCGAGCGTCTTCTGCACCTCAAGCATGCGGCGTTCGAGCAGGCCGAGGTCGAGCACCATTCCGGTCTTGGGATCGGGCGTGCCGCGCACCGTGACTTCGGTACGGAACGAATGGCCGTGAATCTCCTCGCTGGCCTCGCCCAAGGTGGTGCCCGACAGCGCGTGCGCGGCCTCAAAGCGGAACGATTTCGTCAATTCCCACATCGTCTAAAAGCCAGTCCTATCTGATACCGAGTGTCTTGTGCGTCTGCAGGCTGAGCCGCCATTGCGGATGCCTCAGGCAATAGTCGACCGCGCGCGCGGTGTTCTCGATCACGTCCGGGCCGTCCATCGGCTGCAGCGAAAAGCGCTCGAAGGCGAGGCCGGCAAATTTCTCCGGCGCGGCTTCCGCCTGCGGATAGACGAGCTTCAGTTCGTGTCCCTTGCGCACGATGAGATCGGCGCCGGCCTTGGGGCTGACGCAAATCCAGTCGAGCCCCTCCGGCGGGGTGATCGTGCCGTTGGTCTCGACCCCCACGGAAAAACCGCGCGCATGCAGGGCCTCGACCAGGGCCGTATCGACCTGCAGCATGGGTTCGCCGCCGGTCAGCACGACGTAACGATTGGCGCTGTCACCGGTCCACTGCGCCGCGATGACATCGGCGAGCTCATCCGCAGAGGCATAGCGTGCGCCAAGCGTGCCGTCGGTTCCGACAAAATCCGTGTCGCAGAACTGGCAAACCGCGCTTGCGCGATCCTGCTCGCGGCCGCTCCACAGGTTGCAGCCACTGAAACGGCAAAACACGGCGGCGCGGCCGGCATGGGCGCCTTCGCCCTGCAGGGTCAGAAAGATTTCCTTGACCGCGTAGCTCACCAGAACTCACCTCATCACGTGTCGAAACGGGTCTGCCGCAGTGCCTCGCCAACGGCCATGGCGGCGGCCATGGCGACGTTGAGCGAGCGCAAACCCGGTTTGATCGGGATTTTCAGCCGCGCGTCGGCGGCGGCCACGACCTCGTCGGTAACCCCGACCGTCTCGCGCCCGAAAAACAGGATGTCCGACGCCCCATAGCGAAAATCAAGATAGGACGTGGCGCCCCTGGTGGTGAAAAGCACGAGCCGATGACCCGCTTCCCGCCGCCACTCCTCGAATCTGGTCCAGGACATGTGGCGCGTCAGCCGCACCTGATCGAGATAATCCATGCCGGCGCGGCGGAAGGCCCGATCCGAGACCGCAAAGCCGGCCGGCTCGATGATGTGGGCCCCGACATCGAGGCAGGCGCAGAGCCTGAGAATCGTCCCGGTGTTCGGGGGAATGTCAGGCTGAAACAGCGCGATTTCCATCTAATGGCTTCCCACGAATGTATGAATAAAACAACGGTCTGGACGGATTTCGTGCATTGCACGCTTGCTGGCGGATAGTGGGCTTGCGCTCTTTGGGCAAGGGTGCCAATAGAACGATTCTGGACCGCTTGGTTGGCCGCTAGGGCCTAAAAGCCGGTCTTTCTGCCGCCGCGGGGGTCGCGGGCGCCGGCAGCCTTACCCGGCTACGTTTTGGGCGTCTTCGGGGGCGGTTCCACCGGCTGCGAGCTTTAGAAAGGGTTTGGAATCGTGACGATCGAGTCTTCGGCGGACCATCCGACACGCCGTGATTTCCTCTTTGTTGCAACGGGAGCGGCCGCGGCCGTCGGGGGACTGGCCTCGCTCTGGCCGTTCGTTTCCCAGATGAATCCCGACGCCGCCACCATCGCAGCCGGCGCCCCGATCGAGGTGGACCTGTCGCCGATCGCCGAGGGGCAGGACATCAAGGTGTTCTGGCGCGGCAAGCCCATCTACATCATGCACCGGACCAAGAAGCAGATTGACGAGGCCCGCGCGGTTCAGGTCGCTGACCTCAGGGACCCCGCAACGGATCAGTCCAGGGTCAAGGAGGGCCATGACCAATGGCTGATCGTGATCGGCATCTGCACCCATCTCGGCTGCATTCCGATCGCGCATGAGGGCAACTACGACGGCTTCTTCTGCCCCTGCCACGGTTCGCAGTACGACTCCTCCGGCCGTATTCGCCAGGGACCCGCGCCGCTCAATCTGGCCGTGCCGCCCTACACCTTCGCCTCCGATACCAAAATCCAGATCGGCTAAAGCCCGGCAGCCAGCCTCCGGGACTTTCAAGCCGTCGCGTCGCATTACTTCCTCAGGATCGCATCATGAGCGGACCCTCCGATTACAAGCCGAGTCACCCAGCCTTGCAGTGGTTCGAACGGCGACTGCCGATTTTGAGCCTCATGCATTCTTCGTTCGTGGCCTATCCGACGCCGCGCAACCTGAATTACTGGTGGACCTTCGGCGCCATCCTCTCCTTCATGCTGGGTTTGCAAATCCTGACCGGCGTGATTTTGGCGATGCACTTCACCCCGGAGGCGGGGATGGCGTTTCGCTCGGTCGAGCTGATCATGCGCGACGTCAATTACGGCTGGCTGTTGCGCTACATGCACGCCAGCGGCGCGTCGATGTTCTTCTTCGCTGTCTATGTCCACATGTTCCGCGGCCTCTATTATGGATCGTACAAGGAGCCGCGCGAGGTGCTCTGGATCCTCGGCGTCATCATCTACCTGTTGATGATGGCGACGGGTTTCCTGGGCTATGCGTTGCCCTGGGGCCAGATGAGCTTCTGGGGCGCGACCGTCATCACCAACCTGTTCTCGGCCATTCCCTATGTCGGCGACAGCATCGTGACGCTGCTCTGGGGCGGCTATTCGGTCGGCAATCCGACGCTGAACCGCTTCTTCTCGCTGCACTATCTCTTGCCGTTCCTGATCGCGGGCGTGGTGGTGTTGCACGTCTGGGCGCTGCATGTCGCCGGCCAGAACAACCCCGACGGCCTCGACATGAAGACCGACAAGGACTCGGTGCCGTTCACGCCGCACGCGACCATCAAGGACATGTTCGGCCTCTCGGTGTTCCTCCTGCTCTTCGCCTGGATCGTCTTCTACACGCCGAACTATCTGATGGCGTCTGACAACTACATTCCGGCCAACCCGGCGCAGACGCCGGCGCACATCGTGCCGGAATGGTACTACCTGCCGTTCTACGCGATGCTTCGCTCGATTCCGAACAAGCTCGCCGGCGTGCTGGTGATGTTCTCTTCGATCCTGATCCTGGTGTTTCTGCCGTGGCTCGACACCGCCAGGACGCGGTCCTGCAAGTACCGTCCGCTGGCAAAGCAGTTCTTCTGGATTTTCGTCGTGGTCTGCATCCTGCTCGGCTATCTCGGCTCGCAGCCGCCGGAAGGCATCTATGTCTACGCCGGGCGCATTCTCACGATCTGCTACTTCTCCTACCTCCTGATCGTGCTGCCGCTCTTGAGCCGCATCGAGACGCCGCGGGCCATGCCGAACTCCATCGCCGACGCCGTGCTGCAGAGGGGCGGCAAGGTTGCGGCTGCGATCGCAGTGCTCGTGCTTGCCGGCGGGCTCGTGATCGGCAGCGCGCAGAGCGCCCGCGCCGAGGATGATACGCCGCCGTCACAGACCTGGTCGTTTGCCGGCCCGTTCGGCAAGTACGATCGCGGCGCGCTGCAGCGCGGCCTGAAGATCTACAAGGAGGTTTGCTCTGCCTGCCACTCGCTGAACTATATCGCGTTCCGCAACCTCGCCGACCCGGGCGGGCCCGGCTATTCCGAGGCGCAAGTCGAGGCACTCGCCTCGGAGTACAAGATCAAGGACGGTCCGAACGATCAGGGCGAGATGTTCGACCGGCCCGGCCGGCCGGCCGACTACTTCCCTGCGCCGTTCCCGAACGAGCAGGCGGCGCGCGCCGCCAATAACGGCGGCCTGCCGCCGGACCTGTCGCTGATCGCGAAGGCGCGTTCTTATGAGCGCGGCTTCCCGTACTTCATCTTCGACTTCTTCACCCAGTTCCAGGAGCAGGGCCCGAACTACATCTCCGCGATCCTGCAGGGGTTTGAAGACAAGCCGCCGCCGGGCGTCACCATTCCGGACGGTACCTATTACAACAAGTATTTCCCCGGCCACGCCATCAAGATGCCGAAGCCGCTGTCGGACGGGCAGGTGCAGTTCGACGACGGCTCGCCGGCGACGGTGCCGCAATACGCCCACGATGTGGCGACGTTCCTGATGTGGGCGGCGGAGCCGAAGATGGAAGCGCGCAAGCAGCTCGGCTTCCAGGTCTTCGTGTTTCTGATCATCTTCGCCTTCCTGATGTACTTCACCAAGAAGAAGGTCTGGGCCGAAGCGCACTGAGCCGGGCCGAGCCGATGTGAATTGAAAAAGCCCCCGGAATTGGGGGCTTTTTTTATTGTCATTCCGGGGCGACGCGCAGCATCGAACTATGGTGCGCAATTGCGCACCTGAGAATCTCGAGATTCCGGGTCTGATGCTGGCGCACCAGCCCGGAATGACGGCAGTGGATTGCGCCTCGCGCGCTCTGTGGTCAAAATAGCATCGATTTCAGGAAACCATCGCCGGAGGAAACCATGGGCACCATCATCACCTTCAAGCGTCCGGACGGCAGGGAGGCCTCGGGCTATGTCGCCAATGCGGCGCGCGGCAATGCGCCCGGCGTGGTGGTGATCCAGGAATGGTGGGGTCTGCAGGACCAGATCAAGGGGATGTGCGACCGCTTTGCGCGCGCCGGGTTCGATGCGCTGGCGCCCGATCTCTACAAGGGCACGGTGGTGCCGTATCACGACATGGATGCGGCGGCGAAAGAGATGAACTCGCTGGATTTCATGGACGCCACTACGCAGACCGTGCGCGGCGCCGCGCAATATCTCGCCAAGAACGGCGCCAAGGTCGGCCTCACCGGCTTCTGCCTCGGTGGCGCGGTGACCATCATTGGCGCGACGAAGATTCCCGAGCTTACCGCGGGCGTGGTGTTCTACGGCATCCCGCCGGAGGCGGCGGCCAAACCCGCCGACGTCAGAATTCCGCTGCAGGCGCATTTCGCCAGCAAGGACGACTGGTGCACGCCGCAAGCCGTCGACGCCTTCGAGAAGGCCATGAAAGCAGCCGGCAAATCGCTCGACATCCATCGCTACGACGCCGAGCACGGCTTTGCCAACGAGCAGCGCATGGCCGTGCACGATCGCCAATGCGCCGAGCTCGCCTGGGGCCGGGCGACGGAATATTTTGCGAAACATTTGGGGTAGCTCGTCATTGCGAGGAGCGAAGCGACGAAGCAATCCAGGCTGTCTCCGCGGAGGCAGTATGGATTGCTTCGCTTCGCTCGCAATGACGATGGCGGACTGCGCAGGATACCTAATTCCCTTTCACCCCGTCCCACCAGGCACACGTGCCCGCCATCAGCTTGTAGTTACCTTCCATTACCTGCACCGGCGCGCGCAGGCCTTCGCGGGCGGCGTTCATGCGCATCTCGCGCGCGACGGCCCGGTCCTTCTCCGATAGCCAGATGCGGTCATGCCCCCACAGGCTCGGGCCGTGATGCATCTCGACCGGCTGCCAGGTCGCGGGCTCGATCTCGCGTCCGCCCCAGCCGCATTCGACCATGAAGGACGACGGCGTCCTGGCGTAGAACGAGGTCATGAGGTCGTTGGTGTGGCGGCCGAGCGTGACGTTGACGCGGTCCCCGGCAAGCGCGACGTCATAGGACTGTCCGACATCGTCGAGCGAGAACAACTCCACCATCAGATGATGCATGCCGGCTTTGCCGGTCTCGATCAGCGCCAGCGAATGATGGCGCGGATTGACGTGGAAGAAATAGGCTCGGAACGGCTTTTCGATGTAGTCGGAAAGGCCGAAGCCAAGCACCTTGGTGTAGAACGCCATGATCGGCTCGATGTTCTCGACCGTGAGCACGACATGGCCGAGGCCGAGCGGCCCGGTGCGGAAGCCCGAGATCGAGCGGCCCGGCGAGAACGGCGTGTCGTCGATCTCGGCGCCATGAAACGCCTCGAGCCGGTTGCCGTCGGGATCGTGAAACGAGATCAGGCTGCGAACGTGTCGCGTGTCCGCCAGCGCCTGCGGCTCGGCCGTGACCGCAACGCCGACGGCTTCCAGCCGCGCCGCCAGCGCATCGAGCGCGGCACCATCCTCGACCTCCCAGCCGAAGAAGCGCGCGCCTTCTCCCATGGCGCGGTCGATCACGACGCGCTGCTTGCGGTCGTCCATGCGGAAGGCGAGCAGCGAATTGCCGCGCTCGATCGCCTGAAATCCCACCATGTTGGTGCCGAAGTGCCGCCAGTCCTCGATCGCGGAAGACCCGAACCCGGCATATCCCAATCCCCTGATCATGGCGCGCCTCCTTTTCAGGGCCGGCGTTAACCTCCGGCGGCTTTAGAGGGGCATGCTACGCTGTTTTTTGGGGCCGTCCATGGCACGAGCTCCCTTGACGGCCCAGCCCGCGGTAGTGTTTACGTGAGCCATGAGTATCGTCGTCCGCTCCTCTCGTCGTTGGTGGCCCACCTTCTAAAAAGGTGGCCGGTGCGATTTTCCTTAAATCTCAATCGTTCTGAGGCCGCCATCGCAGGCGGTCTTCGTGTGTCCTGTGTGGCGTTCCCTCAGCAAGTTTCGTAAGAGGATCACATGAACAGGACAGTCTTCTCGCTTCCCGCGAAAAGCGAATATCTGACCCGCGGCGGGCTCGCCGTGCAGCGGGTGGTGGAGCACTTTTCCGGCGGCGCCAACCGGCTCGACGCGCTGATCAACCTGCTCGACCGCCGTCGCGGCGTGGTGCTGTCATCCGGGACCACCGTGCCCGGCCGCTACGAGAGCTTTGACCTCGGCTTCTCCGATCCGCCGCTGGCGCTGGAAACGACGGGCGTCAATTTCTCGCTTCATGCGCTGAACCCGCGCGGTGAAGTCCTGATCGCTTTTCTCGCCGATACCCTCCGCGAGCCCTGCGTCGTCGTGACCGAGAAGAGCACGAGCCGTCTTGCCGGGCACATCCTGTGCGGAGCGGCACCTGTAGAAGAGGACCAGCGCACCCGCCGCGCCAGCGTGATGAGCCTGGTGCGCGACATGATCGCGGCATTCTCCGCTCCCGACGATGCGCTGCTCGGCCTGTTCGGCGCCTTCGCCTACGACCTCGTGTTCCAGATCGAGGACCTCGTGCAGAAGCGCAAGCGCGAGGCCGACCAGCGCGACATCGTGCTTTATGTGCCGGATCGGCTTCTGGCTTATGATCGCGCCACTTCGCGCGGCGCGCTGTTGAGCTACGATTTCGCCTGGAAGGGCAAGTCCACCGCGGGCCTTCCGCACGACACGGCCGAAAGCGTCTACGCCAGGACGCCGCGCCAGGGTTTTGCCGATCACGCCCCCGGGGAATATCAGGCCACCGTCGAGACCGCGCGCGCGGCCTTTGCCCGCGGCGATCTCTTCGAAGCCGTGCCGGGTCAGCTCTTCGGCGAGCCCTGCGAGCGCTCACCGGCGGAAGTGTTTCAAAGGCTGTGCCGCATCAACCCATCGCCCTATGGCGCGTTGATGAATCTCGGCGACGGCGAATTCCTGGTGTCCGCGTCGCCGGAGATGTTCGTGCGCTCCGACGGACGCCGCGTCGAAACCTGCCCGATCTCCGGCACGATCGCGCGAGGCACCGATGCGATCGGCGATGCCGAGCAGATTCGTCAGCTCCTGAATTCGGAGAAGGACGAATACGAATTGAACATGTGCACAGACGTCGACCGCAACGACAAGGCGCGCGTCTGTGTGCCCGGCACCATCAAGGTGCTGGCGCGGCGGCAGATCGAGACCTACTCGAAGCTGTTTCACACCGTCGACCATGTCGAGGGCATGCTGCGGCCGGGCTTCGACGCGCTCGATGCATTCCTCACCCATGCCTGGGCGGTGACGGTGACCGGCGCGCCAAAGCTGTGGGCGATGCAGTTCGTCGAGGACCATGAGCGTACGCCGCGGCGCTGGTATGCCGGGGCGATCGGCTGCGTCAATTTCGACGGCAGCATCAATACCGGGCTCACCATCCGCACCATCCGCATGAAGGACGGGCTTGCGGAAGTGCGCGTCGGCGCAACCTGTCTGTTTGATTCCGATCCTGCGGCCGAAGACCGCGAGTGCCACGTCAAGGCGGCGGCGCTATTCCAGGCGCTGCGCGGCGATCCACCGAAGCCATTGTCGGACGTTGCACCGGACGCGACCGGCTCGGGCAAGCAGGTGCTGTTGATCGACCATGACGATAGCTTTGTGCATATGCTTGCGGATTATTTCCGCCAGGTCGGCGCCAGCGTCACGGTGGTGCGTCACGTGCACGCGCAAGCTATGCTGACCCAGAAGAAGTGGGATTTGCTCGTGCTGTCGCCGGGACCCGGCCGGCCGGAGGATTTCAAGATCGCCTCCACCATCGACACCGCGATCGCAAAGAAGCTGCCGATCTTCGGCGTCTGTCTCGGCGTGCAGGCGATCGGCGAATATTTCGGCGGCAGGCTCGGCCAGCTCGGCCAGCCCGCGCATGGAAGGCCGTCGCGGGTGCAGGTGAGGGGCGGGCGCTTGATGCGAAGCCTGCCGAACGAGATCGTGATCGGCCGCTATCATTCGCTCTATGTCGAGCGCGACTCGATGCCCGAGGTGCTCGACGTCACCGCGTCGACCGAGGACGGGGTTGCGATGGCGCTCGAGCACAAGACCCTGCCGGTCGGCGGCGTGCAGTTTCATCCGGAATCCCTGATGTCGCTTGGCGGCGAGGTGGGCTTGCGTATTGTCGAGAATGCATTCCGGCTGGATGCCAATTGAATGACCTCGTCATTGCGAGCGAAGCGAAGCAATCCATTTCGCCGCATCGGGAAACATGGATTGCTTCGTCGCTTCGCTCCTCGCAATGACGAGAGGCAGACAACAGGGCTGTAACCACATGACCTTCGACCTCGATTTGAAATCCAGCATTCGCACCATCCCGGATTACCCGAAGAAGGGCATCCTGTTTCGCGACATCACGACGCTGCTCGCCGACGCGCGCGCGTTCCGCCGCGCGGTCGACGAGTTGGTGCATCCCTGGGCGGGCTCGAAGATCGACAAGGTCGCGGGCATCGAGGCGCGCGGCTTCATCCTCGGCGGCGCGGTGGCGCACCAGGTATCCGCGGGGTTCGTGCCGATCCGCAAGAAAGGCAAGCTGCCGCACACCACCGTGCGCATCGCCTACTCATTGGAATATGGCCTCGACGAGATGGAGATGCATGCCGATGCCGTGCATCCCGGCGAGCGCGTGGTCTTGGTCGACGATCTCATCGCGACCGGCGGCACCGCCGAAGGCGCGGTCAAGCTCCTGCGCCAGATAGGAGCCAATGTCATCGCCGCCTGCTTCATCATCGACCTCCCGGATCTCGGCGGCGCAGCAAAGCTGCGCGCGATGGACGTGCCGGTGCGCACGCTGATCAGCTTCGAGGGGCATTGACGAGGCGGCTATCAACGCTACCAGCGATCGCTGTAACGATAGTGATCGTCGTAGTGATCGTTGTAGTGCTCGTTATAGTGATTGTTGTAGCGATCGCTGTTTGTCGATGCGGATTGCGCGGGCTTTCCGAAAACGCTCCGGCATCCCGGGCTCAGACTGGCCCGCTGCCTCGTCATGCAGGCGATGATTCGCTCGCGGTTGGGAATTTCCGAGGAGCAGAGCCGGAAGACGTCCGGTGTGCAAAGCCGTTGCTGATCTTCCTCGGTAAAGGCCCGGCTGGCGGAAGGCCACAGCGCCAGGCACGCCACGACACAGGCGGCAAGTTGCACGCCGCGAAGGCAAGATAGATTGGTTGGCATCGTCCCCTCTCGAGTTGGGCCGGCGTTGCGGCCGCTGACCAGGCGGTTCGCCGGCTCGGAATCGATGCATGATCGTAATCTGGAATTCTTCTTTCGGAGCGCGACGAGTCGGACGTGCACCAATATTTGCAACGTGTGGTGTATCTGCATCTGTTCCGGTAAGGGAACTGCTGCGGCGCTGCAGCGAGATCGACCTGTCGAATGCGACGCATCAAGAAACGTCAGGACAGCACAGTCTCGAGATCGGAATAGATGACGTCGGCCGTGCGCTGGTAGTGCTGCTGCAGCAGACGCACGGCTTCCTCGGTGCTTCGTTCGAGAACCGACTTCAGAATCTCGGTATGCTCGGCGCCGACCTTGCGGACCGGATAGGCCTTCGCAATCGACATCATGCGATAGCGATAGAGCCTGTCGGCAAGCTGCTCGCAGAAAGAGAGCAGCGGCCTTGAGCCGCACAGGCCGATCAGCGTCGCATGAAAGGCGCGATGCGCTCGCTCCCAATCCGGGTTGTCTTCAAATTTTTCGGCGTTGAGCGAACGCGGCGTGCGATCGAGTCGGTGATGCGTCACCAGCAAGGTTTCTTCCCAGGCCTGGGTTGCATTCTTGATCGACTCCCTGAGCGCGAGACCCTCGACCCAGCATCGCGTCTTGGTCAGCTCCTGGAGTTCCTCCTTGCTGACCTGCTTCACGTAAAAGCCGCGCTGCTCCATGCCGACAACGAATTCCTCTGATGTCAGTCGATTGAGCGCCTCGCGGAGCGGGGTTTGCCCGACATTGTATTGCTCCATCAGGAAGCGCGACTGCAGCTTGCGCCCGGGCTCCAAACGCGTCGTCAGGATGTCGGCCTTCAGCCGCGCGTAGATGGTCGACGCCAGCGTTGCCGGCGAGTCCGTCTTCGGGCTCGACAGGTCAGAGCTCATCGGCGTCCCACGGAATCATCGACTTTTTTGTACATCAGGCGACGCCGGCATCGTAATTTATAAATTTGTGTCTTTACGAGAATTTTTATATAGATTATGCCTTCGCCAACAGCAACAGGTTCTATGGCGATACGTGACAAGCTCGTCCGGCGCGCCTCGCCCTCGCCAACACGAGGAAGCCCGATGTCAGATTTTCCGGTGGCGGCGCTGCGCAGCGTCGAGATCGCGACGCCCCAACCGGGTGGCTCGGCCGATTTCTACACGAAGGTCTGGGGGCTCGACTTCGCCGCCGAAGTGGGTGGCACCATCTACCTCGCCGCGACCGGCAGCGACTTTCATGTTCTGGAACTGACGCCTTCCGACCGGACGTCGCTACGCAAGGTCAGCTTCCGCGTCCGCTCGCGGGAGGATCTGCACCAACTCTTTGCGCGCGTGCGGGAAGCCGGCTGCGAGGTCGTCAGCCCGCCCGAGCGATCGCTGGCGCCGTCAGGCGGCGAGAGTTTTCTGGTCCGTGAGCCGCAGGGATGCGGCCTGGAGTTCGTCTACGGCGACCGCACCAGGACGGCGCGGGTCGTCGCAAACCGGCCGGAACGGCTGGCGCATGTGAACATCAACAGCGCCGATATCGAAAAGCTGTCGACATTCTACCAGGAAGCGCTCGGCTTTCGACTGTCGGACCGCTCGAAGCCGATGGCGTTCCTGTGCTGCAACAGCGATCACCATGCCGTCGTGCTCGCGGATGCGCCGGTTCACGGACTGAACCATGTCGCCTACCTCATGCCTGACCTCGAGTCGGTGATGCGCGGTTCCGGCCGTATGGTCGATCATGGCTATCCGATCGGCTGGGGCGTCGGCCGGCACGGGCCGGGCGACAACGTGTTTGCCTATTTCGTCGATCCGACCGGCGTCGTCGTCGAATACACCGCCGAAGTGCTGCAGATTGACGAGAGCTACCGGGCGAAGGGCCCCGGCGAATGGGTCTGGCCGCCGGGACGAACCGACCAATGGGGCGTCGCCCCGCCCAAGACCGAAGCCTGCAAGAAAGCCCAACTTTCCGTTCCCTTTGCCCCGCAGATCGTCACGGCTGGGCGCGCATGACGACGTCCCCTGCTGCCAGCGACTATGACGTGCTTGTCATCGGCTTCGGGCCGACCGGCGCCGCTGCCGCTGGCATGCTCGGCCGGTTCGGTCATCGCACGCTCGTGATCGACCGGCTGACCGGCATCTATGACAAGCCGCGCGCCATCGCGCTCGATCACGAGATCTTCCGTCATTTCGACAATATGGGCTTGGCAGAGGCGATCTCGCCGCACGTCGAGCCCTTCACCGCGTCCGAGCATTTCGGTGTCGATGGCCAGTTGATCCGGCACGTCGACATGGTCGCGAAGCCTTACCCTCTCGGCTATACGCCGAGCATGGTGTTCAGCCAGCCTCCGGTCGAAGCTGAGCTGCGCCGTCACGCCACGAGCTTCCCTTCCGTGCGGTCCGAGCTTGGGGTCGAACTGGTCGATCTGGTCGAGACGTCCGATCGCGTCGAGGCGCGGCTCAAGGATTCGGCTGGACGGCTGCGGTCCGTGACGGCGCGCTACGTGCTCGGCTGTGATGGGGCCTCGAGCATCGTGCGGCAGCTTGCCGGAATAACGCTGGAGGATCTGATCTTCGACGAACCCTGGCTTGTGGTCGATGTACGGGTCAATGACGACGCGCTCGCCAGGCTGCCGCAAAACTCCGCGCAGTTCTGCAATCCGGCGCGGCCGGTAAGCTTCATCATCGGCCCCAGGAATCACCGCCGCTGGGAGATCATGCTGCTGCCGGGCGAAGAGCCCAGTGAGCTGGAGCGCCCGGACAATGTCTGGACGCTGCTGGCTCCCTGGCTCGCGCCGCCGGATGGGGAGTTGTGGCGGGCGGCCGCCTATCGCTTCCACGCGCTCGTCGCCAGCAACTGGCGCAAGGGCCGGATCATGATTGCCGGCGACGCCGCTCATCAGCAGCCGCCTTTCATCGGCCAGGGCATGTGCCAGGGCCTGCGCGACGCCGCGAACATCGTCTGGAAGCTGGACCGGGTTCTCAAGGGGACGTCTTCCGAAACCCTGCTCGACACTTACACCGCGGAGCGCAAGCAGCACGTCATCGAACTGACCGAGAAAATCAAGGCGATCGGCCAATCGATCTGCGAGCGGGATCCGGCCGCAGCGCGACGGCGCGATGCACAGATCCTGGCGGAGGGCGGCGGCAAGCCACTCTTCATCACGCGGCAGGAAATCATTCCGCCGCTGCGCGCGGGTTTCCTCTCCCATGACGACGGAGCTGCCCGCGGAACCCTGTTTCCGCAGCCGCAGGTCGCGAGCGCGGGTATGGTGCGCCTGCTGGACAAGGTGACCGGACCTGGCTGGCGAGTTTTCGTCGACGGTCGCCGCAGCGACGCACGATCCCTCATGTCGCTTTGCGCCGTCTGTCCAGACCTGCGAACAGCGACGATCGCGCCCGCCGGTACCGGCGTTCCGGGCGCAATCGAAGAGACCGACGGGGTTCTCGCGGGCTGGTTCGACCGCCACGGCGTCGTCGCCGCGATTGTCCGGCCCGATCACTACGTTTTCGGCACCGCGCGCAATGCCTCGGAGCTTAGCAACCTCTTGAATGAGATTGGCTCGCGCCTTCGCGCGGTGTCGGCTGAAGCAGAAGGCACTGTTGCCGCCGCCGTGTGACGGAAGCGGCGATCCACGATCCGCCTTTAGAATGGAGATGACGTATGAAGTTGGCCACCGTTGCGATCGACGGACGGAAGACCTGGGGGGTCGTCGAAGGTGACACCTTCCTGGACGTTGGCGTTGCGCTCGCCTCGCGCTATGCCGACCTCAAGGCGGCCTTGGCTGCGGCTCTCGCCGGCGTTGCCGATGCCAGGTCGAAAGCTGCCGCCATCCCGCTTGCCAGGGTCGCGTGGTTGCCGGTCATTCCGAACCCGGACAAGATCCTGTGCGTCGGCCTGAACTACGAGACGCACCGGCAGGAGACCGGCCGGGCCGAGGTCGGCCACCCCACCATCTTCTCGCGCTACGCCAACAGCCAGACCGGACACATGCAGCCGATCGTGCGGCCGCGCGTCTCGACCGACCTCGACTTCGAAGGCGAGCTCGCGGTCATCATCGGCAAGGCGGGACGCTACATTTCCCGCGCGGAGGCCATGGGCCATGTCGCCGGCTACGCCTGCTACAACGACGGCAGCATCCGCGATTTCCAGCGTCACACGCATCAGTTCACGCCGGGCAAGAATTTTCCGGACACCGGCGCGTTCGGACCGTGGATGATGACGCCCGACGAACTGGGCGAGCTTGGCGAGCTCAGGCTGCAGACCCGCCTGAACGGGCAGGTTGTGCAGGATGCGAAGATCAAGCAGATGATCTTCAATATCCCGAGGCAGATCGAATACTGCTCGACATTCACACGGCTCGAGGTAGGCGACGTCATCGTTAGCGGAACGCCGGGAGGTGTCGGCTCCCGCCGCACGCCGCCACTCTGGATGAAGCCCGGCGACATTGTCGAAGTCGAGGTCGAAAGGCTCGCTGTGCTGCGAAATCCGATCGTCGATGAGGCGCGCTGACGTCGCGCCTGCAGATCGGCGCGAGCGGAGGAGCTGATACGGCCCCAATCAAGCCTTCGTATCGCGAGCTCGTCGCAAAACGGCACGGGAACCAAGAGCTCGCGGCTCAGTTTTGCTTCGGCGGAGTTCCGTCCGGTCCGGAGAGTGGAGATGTTCTTTCGCGGCTTTATCCTGGGAATCATTGTCGCCGTGGTCGTAGGCTGCGGCGTCATTTACTTCGGTCTGACAAACGGCGCGATTCCGCCCAATGCAGATGCCAAGCCGAGCCCGCTTGAGCGATGGGCGGCAGGAACCTCGCTGCAGGCCACGCTGGAGCGGGATGCTCCGAAGGGCGCGAATCCGGTCGCTGCGACCGATGACAACCTGAAAGCCGGCGTTCAGCTCTATGCAAGGCATTGCACTGGTTGCCACGGCACCGCCGCGGGCGACAGCTCGGCCACGCCCATCGCCAAAGGCGAAAATCCAAAGCCGCCGCAGCTTGCCTCTGAAGGCGTTGAAGATGATCCGGAAGGCTGGACATTCTGGAAGATCAAGCACGGCATCCGCTGGACCGGCATGCCCGCATGGGAGCAAGTTCTCAATGATCAGCAAATCTGGACGCTCACGCTGTTCTTGAAGCGCATGGACAATTTGCCGCCGGCGGCAAAGGCCGCATGGCAAGCGGTCCAGATCGGGCAGACAACAAGCGGACCGAGCCAGGGCGCGGACCAAGGCACGCAGGAGCCACGAAAGGACTAGCACAGGTTCTTTTTTGCGCGGCGGTCAGCTCGCTCGGCCGGGACGGCTGAAAGTCACGACCGTTGCATAGTCAAATTCAGCTCAAGCTCGCGGAACATGTAATAGTTCCGGCGGATCCACTGGTGCAGCTCCGTGGACGAGTCCTTCTCCTGGCGCAAATAATTGGTGAAGGAGAAGGTGAGGCGGTCGATATAGGTCCTGAGGAACGTCGGCAGCGCGGTGAGGGGCAGGACGCGTCCGCGCGCCATCGACGCCGGCAGCTCACCGCGCACCACATGCTCGTTGTCGATCACAATCAGATGGCGCGGCGGGATCTGCTCCCGCAGCATTTCGTGCGAACGCCACGAGACGCGGTCGGTGTCGCCCACGAACAGGATGATCGGCGCGACGTTGCGCCGCTCCGCTTCCTTCAGGAATCCGATCTCATCGCTCATCTTGAAGAACTCGTCGAAGGCGTGGAAGCCGAGATCGATCACCTTGGACAAGCCGTCGTCAACGATGATGCGGTCCATGAGCTGCATCTTGCCGTAGGTATCGATGACGTCGGCAGTCTCGGTGCTGGTGGGCAGATAGTCGAGCAGCGACGGCTCCTTGAGGTTGATGTCGAAGGAGAGCACGCCGCCGTTCTTCAAGAGCAGAAACTCGCTGAGCAGCCGCGCGATCAGCGTCTTGCCGACCTGCGGGCGGGGCGAGCAGATGATGTAGACGGGGGTGGCGGGCATTCCGCCTATATCAGGAGATTTTTTCCGCTAATCCAGCCGAATTGCGCGCCGTCGCGAGAATTATTTTTCGCCGCTCCGCGGCACCGGTTTGCCCTGGCCGACGATGTCGGTCAGCTTGATGCGGTCGAACTCGCTCCAGACATTGGCGAGCCAGTGCCTGACATAGCCGCGCAGCACGAACGAATAGTTCGCCGCGTCGTCATGCGGGCCCTTGTTGGCGACGAATTTCAGGAACGGGACGGACGCAACCTCGACCTGCTCGAAGGCCATTTCGTTGAGCTTCGGGATGGTGAGGTCGGTCGCATCCTTGATGCGGTGGAAGTAGGAGTTGTAGGTCGCCTGGTCCCACTGGAAGAACTGGGTGTCGTTGATGAAGTTCTTCACCAGGAAATATTTTGCCCCCGACATGAAGTTGGCGGTCTCGGCGATCTCGTCCAGCGAGGCGATCGAGGGACCCAGGATGTGGAAGACGGCAAAGGTGATCTGGCCGCCCCTGGCGGCGTCGAGGAAGCCGATATCGCGCAGCGAGGCGAGCGCCGGCGAGAGCAGGCCGGCGCGGACGTCGATCACGGTCACCGACGGCGCCACCGTGTTCAGCGTGTCGAAGATCTTCATCTGATCGGCCGTCGCCGTCATGTCGACGATCTCGGTGATGTCAGGATGAAAGCGCTTGAGCGTGCCGCGCGGGGATTCGGTGTCGAACGCCCGGGTCTGCACGTTGTTTGCGTTGAAATAGTCGAGCAGGGTGCGTGACACCGTGGTCTTGCCGACCCCGCCCTTATCTGCGCCCACTACAATCACTGCCGGCTTCGCCATGTCCGTCCCTTACAACGCCCCCGACCTCTTTGGCCGGCTGATCCCCATCTTGTTTGGGCGCGAACATGGCAGAAACAAGGGAGAATGCAATTCGGGGTGCAGTCTGTAAGCGATTAATCCAGCCCCGTTGGGTGGATCAACCCTGGTGCCGGCCCCACGGACCGGTTTGATTGCCCCAAGGTCCTGATGAAGGGCCGGGCAAGGGCCGCGGCGCCGCTTCGGGAGCACCTTTCGAGGCGCCGGCGGGATCATCCCAGGGACCCGGAGGTCGGGGCAAGGGCGGCGGCGTCCGATCGCTGCCCTGCTGATCCTGGTCGTCTTCGGGATGCATCGGTAGCGCCAGCGGGCCCTCGTAGCGGCCGCCGGCATATTTCACCAGCGCCTGGACGCGGGATTCGACCGACGGGTGGGTGGCAAACAGGTCGGCAAAGCCCTCGCGCGGATTGTCGACACAGAGTTCCATCACCGCCGAGGTGGCGCCGGGCAATTCGCCGCGGCCCTCGATCCTGCGCAGCGCCGAGATCATGGCGTCGGGGTCCTTCGTCAGTTCCACCGAGCCTGCATCCGCGAGGTACTCGCGCGATCGCGACAATGCGAGCTTGACGAACTGCGACAGCGCCCAGGCGAGGATGATCAACACCACCGCGACGACGATGATCAGGATCGCCGCCCCGCCGCCACCGCCCTTGCGGTCGCCGCTGTCACTCCCGCCGCCGTCAGACGAGGAAGACGATGAAGAGGAGGATGACGACCATGACGATCCGCCGCCGCTCCAGGGGACATAGCCGAAATTGGAGAAGCCGCGGAACAACAGCTCGGCGAAGAAGCCGACCACACCGGCGATGATGACCGCGATCACCATCATCTGCACGTCGCCGTTCCTGATATGCGTGAGCTCGTGGCCGAGCACGGCCTCGATCTCCTGGTCGTTCAGGTTGTTCAGGAGGCCCGTGGTGACGGTGACCGCATATTGCCGCGGGTTGAGGCCCGTGGCGAAGGCGTTCAGAGCGTCGCTCTCCATCACCTTCAGCTTCGGCATCGTAATGCCGCGCGAGATGCAGAGATTTTCCAGGAGATTGTAGAGCCGCGGCTGCTGTTGGCGGGTGACATCCTCGCCGCCGGTCACGGCGTCGATGATCGACTGGTGGAAGAAATAGGCGATGACGATCCAGAGGATCACCGCGCCCGTCGAATAAGGCAGCGTGCGGACGACATCGGCGAGCGCGGCTTTCAGGTAATAGGGCGCGGTCGCACCGCCGTTGTGCAGGACCTCGATGATCAGCCCGCCGGCATAGACGATCACGTAGACCAGCAGGAACAGGCTCGCGAGCAGGATCATCGACCGCGTCTTGTTCGCGGCGATGTGGGTATAGAGACCGTACGCGGCCAATGGTGCGCTATCCCCAACTGTCGTCATTCCGGGGCGCGCCTGAGGCGCGAGCCCGGAATCCATACTCACGATGGTGGTTATGGATTCCGGGCTCACCGCTTCGCGGTGCCCCGGAATGACGAAGGAGAGTCATCGGCGGTGATACCTCAGAACTTCACGCTCGGCGCGGCCTCGACTTCGGGGCGGCTCGTGCCGAGGTCGAAGAAATCCTTCCTGGTGAAGCCGAACATGCCGGCGAACAGGGCGGCCGGCATCTGCTGGATGCCGGTGTTGTATTCCTGCACGGTGTTGTTGAAGAAGCGGCGGCTCGCGGCGATCTTGTTCTCGAGATCGGAGAGCTCGGCCGCGAGCTGCTGGAAGTTCGCATTGGCCTTGAGGTCCGGATAGGATTCCGACAGCGCGATCAGCCGGCCGAGCGCGCCGGAGAGCTGGTTTTCCGCCGCCGACACCTGCGCCGGTCCCTGCGCCGACATCGCAGCTCCCCGCGCCTTGATGACGTCGTCCAGCGTGCCGCGCTCGTGTGCCGCATAACCCTTCACCGTCTCGACCAGGTTCGGAACGAGGTCGTGGCGCTGCTTGAGCTGCACGTCGATGTCGGCAAAGGCCTGGTTGACGCGCTGGCCGAGCGCGACGAGGCGGTTATAGGCCCCGAAGGCAAACAGGACGAGAACGACGATGACGCCGAGAACGATCCAGCCGGACGACATGGAGAAACTCCTGATGGGACGGATAAGCGGATAATCCAGATGAGAATGAACGAGAGCGTTATCCGCCACGAGGTGGGGTTCCTCTTGGTCTGATGCAAGAAGCTCCGGGTTCAACGGCAAGTCTTGGAAACCGTTAACTTTTCTCCATTGTGGCATCGCCCCAGCGCCAACGCCGCGCTGCCGCATAGGCCTGCTTGTCGCGGCGCGGAGCCTTGGCGATGGCAACACCATCGACAGTGCAGAGCTTGGCGGAAATACCGGCCTTGCCGACGACAGGTTGTGCCAGCACGCGGGAAAAGTGTCGCGCGGCGGGCTCGCGTGTCAGCACGACATAGGAGAACCGCTCGTCCTCGAACGGCACCTCAGCGCCCTTGATCTGCTTGTGTGCGCGTGAGCGGGCCAGCCGCTGGGAGAAGTGGCACCAGTCCGGCGGCGAGAGCGGGCAGTCTCGGTCGTGCGGGCAGGGCGCGGCCACATGCGCGCCGGCGGCAATCAGTTGGGAGCGTAGCGCGAGAATCCGGCCATAGCCGGCGGGCGTGCCCGGCTCGACCACGAGGAGCGTATCGCTGGTTTTCGCCCACATCGCCTCCGCCAACGATTGGCGTTCGGCCTCGCCGAGCTCGCCGATCAGGTAGCTTGCGATGACGAGGTCGGCCGAGTCAGCCTTGGCGAGCGCGGCGCGGGCTTCGCCGGGCCGGTAGCTCAGATTGCCGAAGCGCGGGCTGCCGCTGACTAGATCGAGCGCCAGTGTGCGCAAGGCGTGGTTGGCGTCAACGAGGGTGAAGGATTTCAGCGAGGCAAAAGCTTCCCCTACCGCCCAGCTCGCAGTCCCCGGGCCGGCGCCGACGTCGAGCAGCGTCCGCGGTGCGAACTCCGGCCGCGCTTCGCAGAGCGCATTCAGGCACGCAGTGACCGCGGCATAAGTCGCCGGCATCCGCGCCAGCGCATAGGCCAGCGCATCGGTTTCGGATCGGATCGCGCCCGAGCCGCCGCCGTCGCGATAGGTCCTGGAGATGGCCGCCGCGCGGGCCGCCACGTCGCTCCGCGGCAGGCCCTCCAATTTCGCGTCCAGCGCGGCCTTGAGTTCGGCGGGGAGATCGGGCGGGATTATGCTCACCGTCACCTCCCTTCGTCATTCCGGGGCGGTCCGCAGGACCGAACCCGGAATCTCGAGGTTCCGGGTTCGCACTTCGTGCGCCCCGGAACGACGGCGTTTGCTACGCCACGTTCTGGTCGAGGATTTTTACCGCCTCATCGAGCGCGACCGAGACGAGTTGCGACACGCCGCGCTCGGCCATGGTGACGCCGAACAGCCGGTTCATCCGCGCCATGGTGATCGGGTTGTGCGTGATGATGATGAAGCGGGTATCCGTCGAGCCGGTCATCTCGTGCAGGAGGTTGCAGAAACGCTCCACATTGTGATCGTCGAGCGGCGCGTCGACCTCGTCCAGCACGCAGATCGGCGAGGGATTGGTGAGAAACACCGCGAAGATCAGGGCCAGCGCGGTGAGCGCCTGCTCGCCGCCCGACAACAGCGAGAGCGTCTGCGGCTTCTTGCCAGGCGGCTTGGCGATGATCTCAAGCCCCGCTTCGAGCGGATCGTCGCTCTCGATCAGGTGCAGCGCGGCCTCGCCGCCGCCGAACAGCTCGGTGAACAGCCGCTTGAAATGGTTGTTGACCGTCTCGAACGAGGTGAGCAGGCGCTCGCGCGCCTCGCGGTTGAGGCTCTGGATGCCCTGGCGCAGGCGCTTGATGGCCTCGACGAGGTCGTCGCGCTCGGTCGCGAGCGTCGTGTGCTGGGCCTCGACCTCGCGCAGCTCTTCCTCGGCGCGCAGGTTCACCGCGCCGAGACGCTCGCGGTCGCGGCGGAGCTTTTCCAGATTCTCCTCGATCTCGGCAAGCGGCGGCAGCTCGGTGCCCGGCTCGATCTCGGCAAGCCCGGCGACCGCCTGCGGCTCGACCTCGAGCATGTCGTGGATTTCGCGCTCGACATCGGCAAGGCGCCGCTTGGCGCTTTCCATGCGCTCCTCGGCTCGGGCAGTGGCTTCGCGGGCGCTGGAGAGCGCCTCCAGCGAAACCTTGGCGGCGCGATCGGTCTCGGCCATCGCGGTCTCGGCGGCTGCGAGCGCGTCGGCAGCGACGCGGCGATCGCTCTCGGCGTGCTCGATTTCAGAGATCAGCGCGCTGCGCTTCTCCGCAAAGATCGCCGGCGCGTTCTCGAGCTCGGTGCGCTCGGCGCGAACCTCGGCAATGCGGGCCTCGATGGTTGCGACCTGCGAGGCGGCGCTGGCCTTGCGGTTGCTCCAGTCGTTGCGCTCGGTGAGGATCGCCTGCACGCGGCGGTCGGCAAGCTCGGCCTCGCGGGCGAGCGCCTGCGCTTCGGCGCGCACTTGTGCGGCCAGACGGCGATGGTTCTCGATCTCGGCGCGAACGGCGGCGAGCTTCGTTTCGGTCTCGAGGCTCGGCGGCAGCGCGGCGAGCGCGGCGGATACATCCTGATGCGCGCCCTCGACCTCGGTGCGGTCGATGGTGAGGCGGCTATAGGCCTCGAACAGCGCCGACTTGCGTGCGGCATGGCGGTTGATCTCGCGCTCGGTCGCGGCATGACGCTCGCGCGCGGCATCGGCCTCGCGCTGGGCGGCACGCGAAGCTTCGTGCGCTGCGCTCTCGGCTTGGGCTGCGACCTTCGCCTCGGTCTCGGCCGTCTCCAGTGCCTGGCGCTTGGCTGACACATCGAGGCGAGCCTGCTCGAGCTCATGCTCGATATCGACCAGCCGCGCGCGCTCGGCCAGGCGCCGGGCTGCGCCGGTCGGAGCGTGAGCGGCAGCTACAAAGCCGTCCCAGCGCCAGACATCGCCTTCGGGCGACACCAGCCGCTGGCCAGTCTTGAGCTGCGAGACAAGCTCCGCGCCGCGCTCCTTCGGCACGACGCCGATCTGCCTCAGCCGTCGCGTCAGCTCCGGCGGGGCCTGGACATGCGCGGCGAGCGGCTCGACGCCGGCGGGCAGTGAAGGATCGTCGCGATCGCTACCTGCGACCGTCCAGCGCATCGGCGCCGAGGGATCGACCGGCGCGTCGAGATCGTCGCCGAGCGCCGCGCCAAGCGCCTTCTCAAAACCCTTGGCGACGGTGACGCCATCGATGATCGGCGGCCACAGATTCTTTGTCGCGCCAGTGACGAGCTTGGCAATGGTGCGCGCCTCGGTCTCGAGCCGCTGCACGCGCTTGTCGGCCTCGGCGAGTGGAGCACGCGAGGCTTCGAGCCTGGCGCGGGCCGCAACATGCGCTGTCTCGGCGTCCTGCGCCGCGGTCTCGGACTCGGCGCGATTCTGTTGCGCGGTCTCCATGGCGGCCGCAAGCGCCGCGAGGTCGCCGAGACCACCGGTCTCCTGCGCGAGCCTCTGCTCGTCCGCCTGGACGTTGGCGATGTCGTGGTCGAGCCGGGCAAGACGGTCGCGATGGCTGCGCACGCTCGCCTCAAGCTGATTGCGCCTGGCGGTGAGGTCGGCAAGCGCGGTGGTGAGCTCGGTGAACAGCCGCTCGGTGTCGGCTAGCGTCGCTTCCGCGGCCGCGACGCGCTCATCGACGCCAGAGCGTTTCTCGACGCGCGTCTTGATCTCTTCCTTCAGCTCCGCGTCCTCGGCGTCGAGCCGGTGCAACGCGATGTCGGCGTCCGCGCTCTGCTGCTGCTCGCGGGCGATGTCGGCGGCAAATTGCGTCAGCCGGCGATCAAGCTCGGCGACGCGCTCTTTGGCGCGCTCCTCCTCGCGGTCGAGCATGTCGCGGGCATTGGTGAGCCGCTGCAGGCCGGCGGCCGCGCGGGCTTCGGCGTCACGGAGCGCCGGCAGCTCGGCGGCGCGGAGCGCCTGGATGCGGGCGGCTTCGGCCTGCTCGCGAGTCCGTTCGGCCATCTCGCGCACGGTGAGATCGTGATTGTGCGCGGATTCCGTGACATCTGCGTTGGCCTCGAGCCAGCGCAGATGGAACAGCATTGCTTCGGCCTTGCGCACCTTGGCCGCGACCTCGCGATAGCGGATCGCCTGGCGCGCCTGCTTCTTCAGGCCTTCCATCTGGCCGGCGAGCTGGCCGATCACGTCCTCGACGCGGGTGAGGTTGGTCTCGGCCGCCTTCAGGCGGAGTTCCGCTTCATGGCGCCGGGCATGCAGGCCGGCGACGCCGGCCGCATCTTCCAGCACGCGGCGGCGCTGCTCGGGCTTGGCCTGGATGATCTCGCCGATCTTGCCCTGGTGTACGAGCGCCGGCGAGCGTGCGCCGGTCGCGGCATCGGCAAACAGGATCTGCACATCGCGTGCGCGCACGTCGCGGCCGTTGATGCGATAGACCGAGCCCGCCTCACGCTCGATGCGGCGGGAGATTTCGAGGAGCTGGCTGTCGTTGATCGCCGCAGGCGCCGAGCGATCGGAATTGTCGATCGTCATCACCACCTCGGCGTGGTTGCGCGCGGGGCGGTTGCCGGAACCGGCGAAGATCACCGCATCCATGTCGGCCGCGCGCAGCGATTTGTGCGAGGTCTCGCCCATCGCCCATCGCAATGCCTCGACCAGGTTCGACTTGCCACACCCGTTCGGACCGACCACACCGGTCAGTCCCGGTTCGATCACGAAGTCAGTGGGTTCAACGAACGACTTGAAACCATGGAGGCGAAGGCGCGTCAGCTTCATAAACAAGAATCTCTCTTGGCAGGGCGCGAATCTCCCTGCCCGGACAATACCATAGAAGGCAATGTCGATGTGGGGTCGAGTCGCTTTGGCGCCTCTATTGGCCTGCGACAATGACTTTGACGTGACCCGAGGGCAACCGGGCCCGCCCTCTTTTCCCAAGCCTTTTGCTGGGGTTATCGGCGAAATTGAATCTTGACCGCAGCCTTGAGTGCTGTCGCGCTCAAGATTCCTGACTGAGCATGATCTTTTCGGAAAACCGGGGTCCACTTTTCCGGATGATGCTCGCGAGACTCAGTTCCAATGCGGCAACTCGATTTTGCCCATTCCTCGAACGGGGCTTCGCCCGCAATCCCAATGCGGGAGAAGCCTTCGAATCATGCGCTGGCAGATCAGCTTCCCTTCAGAAGCGGGTTGATCTTCTTCTCGAATTCCTCAATCGACGTCTCGCCCTTGATCTTCTCGCCGTTGATGAAGAAGGTCGGCGTCGAGTCCACCTTCAATACGTCGCTGGCGTATTTCTGGTCGGCGGAGATCTTGTCGAGCAGCGACTGGTCCTTCAGGCAGTCGTCGACCTCCTGCTTGCTTAACCCCGCTTGCTTGCCGATCCGCTCCAGCGTCTCCGTGGTGTCCTTCATCACCCAGTCGCCCTGCGAGCGAAACAGGAGATCGGTGACCGCGAAATACTTTTGCGCGTCACCCTTGGCGATGCAACGCGACAGCATCGAGCCGGCGGCGGCCTTGATGTCGAGCGGGAACTCGCGGAAGATGTAACGGACCTTGCCGGTATCGATATATTCCGACTTGATCTTCGGAAAGGTTTCAGCGTTGAACGCGGCGCAATGCGGGCAGGTCATCGAGGCGAATTCGGTGATGGTGACCTTGGCATCCGCCGGACCCAGCGCCATGTCCGGCAGCGACACGGGCTTGGCGACATCGGCGGCGGTCTGCGCCTGGGCTTCGAGGATGAACGGCGGCGAAAGGCTTGCGATCGCGGCAAGTCCGATCAAGGACAGGGCGGCAGTGAAGGCGCGGCGGGTAATGATCAAGTTCAACTCCCGGATTGGCGCCCAAAGCGCCCGATTTGTCCCAATAGAGCAGCCGTTCGCTAGCTTGAAACGGCGATTGTGGCAATGGCTGGCCACATCCGGCCGCATTGGCCAAAGCGTCAATTTCGCTTGATTGCAGCACCCAGGCGCGCCAGGGCGGCGCGCAGTTGCTCGTCCTCCACCGAGGACAGGGTCTTTGCGATGTCCGCAACCGCCTCCGGGTCCGGAGCGCGGGGGCGGGAAGGGCGGTCCCGCCGCGACAGCGGCGCCTGCCGCAGCGCTATTCTGCCGACAGCGCTCCAGCCGAAGAAGCGGTTGACCCGCTGCTGGATGACGTCCGAGGAGTGCTGGATTTCGAGCGCCATCGGGCCTTCGACCTTGAGCACCAGCGTGGCCGGCTCCTGTGGCTGGCCCTCGACCGGCCGCGGCCATTGCAGCTTCAACGGCTCGGAATGGGCGGCGATCTCCGCGCCGGCGATCTCCGCCCACCGCGTCACCAATTCCCGCGCCGCAAAACCCTGCTTGGCATAGGCGTCGGAGAACACGTCGCTGAGCAGGACGGAGAGCGGTTTCGCGCTCACCGGACGAGGCTTGGACATGGGCGGTTTATATATCATCGCTGCGCCCTGCAGTCTCGATCACGCCGCGCGCGGGCGGATGGCCTTGAGGTCGCGGTCGATCTGTCGCCTTCGCTGCATCAAGTCGTAGTCCATCTGGAGCCCGAGGAAGAAGCCTTCCGAGACGCCGAAATAGCGCGCGAACCGAAGGTCGGTATCGGCGCTGATGTCGCGTTTGCCCAGCACGATCTCGTTAATCCGGCGAGGCGCGACATGTACCGCACGCGCAAGAGCGTTCTGGCTCAGATCCATTGGCTTGAGGAACTCTTCAAGAAGGATTTCGCCGGGATGCGGGTTGCGCAACAGTCCGCTTTTAGCGGTGGTAGTCGACGATTTCGACATGCATCGGTCCTCCCTCATGCCAAACGAAACATATGCGCCATTGATTGTTGATCCGAATCGAATGCTGTCCCTGCCGATCGGCTTTCAGGACTTCGAGCCGGTTGCCCGGCGGAACGCGTTGAGCACCCGGGCCTGATTGAGGAGGCGAAGCTTTCGTAGTGCGACGTTTTGAATGTCCGGCGGCAACTTCCGGCTCTGCCGTCCCGACCAGATTAATTCCGTCTCGGAATCGGCAAAGCTCTGAATCATGATCAACTATAACGCGCCGCGTTATAGTCCGCAATGCTGGTCAGGTAACGATTCTCATCTTATGGTGTGCTGTGTCCCAGCCGAGAACAGCTTCGCGTAAAAGGCAGGTCGCAGCTCCGGAGAGCTGCGACCGCCCCACGCTGTTGCTCGCCTGGTACGACCGGCATCGCCGGAAATTGCCGTGGCGGGCGGCGGCCGGCGAGCGCGCTGATCCGTACCGGGTCTGGCTGTCGGAGATCATGCTGCAGCAGACGACGGTCAAGGCTGTCGGTCCTTATTTCCTGAAGTTCCTCTCGCGCTGGCCCGATGTGGCTGCGCTCGCTAGTGCCTCGCTCGACGATGTCCTGCGGCTATGGGCCGGGCTCGGCTATTATTCGCGCGCGCGCAATCTGCACGCCTGCGCCGTCGCGGTGGTGCGCGGGCATGGTGGCGCTTTTCCCGATACCGAAGAAGGACTGCGCGGCCTGCCGGGGATCGGGCGCTATACCGCGGCGGCGATTGCCGCGATCGCCTTCGACCGCCGCACCATGCCGGTCGACGGCAACATCGAGCGGGTGGTGTCGCGGCTGTTCGCGGTGGAGGAGCCGCTGCCGCAGGCGAAGCCAAAGATCCAGGAACTGGCGGCGACCATGCTCGGCCCCGCCAGCGCCGGCGACGAGAAGTCTCGCGCCGGCGACAGCGCGCAGGCGCTGATGGACCTCGGCGCCTCCATCTGCACGCCGAAGAAGCCGGCCTGTGCGTTGTGTCCGCTGAACGAGGATTGCGCGGCGCGTGCACAAGGCACGCAGGAAACCTTCCCGCGCAAGCTCGCGAAGAAGACCGGCGAGCTGCGCCGCGGCGCGGCCTTCGTCGTCACGCGCGGCGACGAGCTGCTGGTCCGCACGCGTCCTGAAAAAGGCTTGCTCGGCAGCATGACCGAAGTGCCGGGCTCGGAGTGGCGTGCCGGCTTGGACGACAAGGCGGCGCTGCAGCAGGCGCCCGCACTGAAAGGCGTCACGCGCTGGCATCGCAAGGCCGGCGTGGTCACCCATGTCTTCACGCATTTTCCGCTGGAGCTTGTGGTCTATACCGCAGACGTTTTGGCCGGCACACGCGCACCGAAGGGCATGCGCTGGGTGCCGATCGCGACACTCGCCGACGAGGCGCTGCCGAATGTCATGCGCAAGGTCGTGACGCACGGACTCGATCTATAGCTGCTGACAGCAAGCTGTCAGCAGGCCTGCGTTAGGAGGGGCGAAACGGAGGCTTCGATGATCAAGACCGCGCTCGACGACCTGAACCTGCCACCCATCGCAAAACTCCTGGGATGGCGCGTTCTGGACGCGCGGCCTGCGGAAGGCTGGCTCAAGCTCGGCTTCGAGGGCAAGGCTGATTTCTGCAACCCGGCCGGCTTCATCCAGGGCGGCATTTTGTCGTCGATGCTCGACGACACCATGGGCCCTGCGGTGTTCGTGATGACCGGGGGCAAGAGCTACACGACGACGGTGAGCCTGACTGTGAACTTCCTGGCGCCCGCCAGGCCTGGACCGATCATCGGGGAAGCGAAAGTCACCCAGCTCGGCAAGACGATTGCGTTCGTCGAGGGGAAACTGACAGCCGAGGACGGCACATTGCTGGCGAACGCAACAGCCGTCGAGCGATTGCTGGATGCCGCTAAAGCGATCGGCTAGCTCGCTCTTGCCTTCGGCGCCTGCACGATCGGCGGCTTGGCGTTCAGCGCTTCGACCTGGAAGCCCGCGACACGCTTGTAATTGGCGGCGATGTCTTCCAGCTCCTGTTGCGACAGCACGTCGGTGACGACCTTGTAGCCATCGGGCGCGCGCTCCTCGACGAGCTGCATCACCTGCTCCGGGCCGTTGCGGCGGTTGAGCATCACGAGATCGCTGGTGGCAGGACGGCGCTCGGCCTCGTAAGCAACCAGCGCGGCGTTGGTCGGGCCGTGTGCCAGAATTTCGCGCGTCAGCACGCGCGCATCGAGGATCGCCTGCGAGGCGCCGTTCGAGCCGATCGGATACATCGGATGGGCGGCATCGCCGAGCAGCGTCACCCGGCCAAACGTCCAGCGTCCAAGCGGATCGCGATCGACCAGCGGATATTCATAAGCGTGCGGGCAGTTGCGGATCAGGCTGGGGACGTCGAGCCAATCGAATGTCCAGTTTTCGAACCACGGCAGGAACTCTTCGAGCCTTGCGGTGCGGTTATAGTCCTCGCGGCGCCATTGATAGGTCGGCGGCATGTGGCGCTCGGCGACCCAGTTGATCTGATGTTTGCCCGCCGCATCCGGCTCCTTCGAGATCGGGTAACAGACGAATTTCAGGGTCTCGTGGCCGGCCATGATCATGGTGCGGCCGGACAAGAATGCGTCGCCTGCGGTGATGCCGCGCCAGAGGATGCGGCCGTTCCAGATCGGCGGGCCTTCCTGCGGAAAGAGCTTCTCGCGCACGGCGGAATGAATGCCGTCGCAGGCGATCAGGAGCGGGCCTTCGTAAGCGCCCGCCAGCTTGCCGGTCGCCTTGTCGATGAACTCGGCGCGGACGCCGTTTGCAGTCTCGGTCCAGTCGGAGAGATGATGGCTGGTGAGGATGTTCTCTGGTCCGAGCCGCAGCTGCGCGGCATCGAGCAGGATCTTGAGCAGCGTGCCGCGATGGATCGAGAATTGCGGCCACTTGTAGCCGGCCTCCAGCCCGCGCGGCTCGCTCCAGATCGGCTGGCCGTGCTTGGAGAAATAGGCAAGCTCCTTGGTGCGTACGGCCGCGGCGCTGAGTTGCTCGAGCAGGCCGAGCTCGATCAGCTCGCGCACCGCATGCGGCAGCACGTTGATGCCGACGCCGAGGGGCTTTAGCTCTTGCACGCTCTCGAACACGCGGACGGGAACGCCGACCTGGTGCAGGCTGAGCGCCAGCGTCAGCCCGCCAATTCCGCCACCCGCGATCAATACCGTCATGACCCGCCCTCGCTTCCTGTCATGGTCATGACACGGCATCGCGGGCGGGGGCAACCCTCGAAAAGTAGCCGCGTCGCAATGGGATGGACGGGTGGGGGCTCTGGCGCTAAGTTGCCGCCGTCTTCGGGAGGAACCAAAAATGTATAAACTCTATTATGCCCCCGGCACCTGCGCGCTCGCCTCGCACATCGCGCTGGAAGAAGCCGGCGCCGACTACCGCGCCGAGCGGCTCGACTTCAAGGCCAACCAGCAGCAGAGCCCGGACTATCTCAAGATCAATCCCAAGGGACGCGTGCCGGCGCTCGTGACCGACAGGGGGATACTCACCGAAAATCCGGCGATCCTCGCCTATATTGCCCAGACTTTTCCGAAAGCGAAGCTCGCGCCGCTCGACGATCCCTTTGCTTTCGCACAGGTGCAGTCGTTCAACAGCTATCTCTGCGCCACCGTGCATGTCGCGCATGCGCACAAGGGCCGCGGCGCACGCTGGGCGACGGAGGAGTCCTCGTTCGCCGACATGAGGCGCATGGTGCCGAAAAGCGTGGGCGCCTGCTTCGCGCTGATCGAAAACGGCATGCTGAAGGGGCCGTGGGTCATGGGCGAGCAGTACACCATCTGCGATCCCTACCTCTACACGGTTTCGCTCTGGCTCGAGGGTGACAGCATCGACGTCAAGACCCTGCCCAGGGTCGCCGATCACATGAAGCGCATGTCGGGGCGCCCCGCGGTGCAGAAGGTGATGGGCGAGCAGCAGGCCAAGGCGGCGTAGCTCTGGGCGATTTTGTAGGGTGGGCAAAGCCAACGGGTCCGCGCGAGCGCGCGGCCCGATGGCGGGCTCCGCGTGCCCACCATTCCTGTTTCGCTCGCTGCGGTGGGCACGGCGCAGGCGCGCCTTTGCCCACCCTACGATTTCTTCTTCTACAGTCGATCCACATCAATAAGAGCGTAGCGCGCAGCGTCACATCGCTGGGCTCACGTGCCGCGTTGCCAAGCAGGAGCACACCATGAGCGCAGACATCTTCAACCCATCGAGCCTGATGAAGCCGGTGGGCTACTCGCATATTGCAAAGGTCACCGGCGGATCGCTGGTCTATATCGCCGGCCAGGTCTCGGCCGACGTCTCCGGCCAGTTGGTCGGCGAGGGCAATTTCGAGGCGCAGGCCGAGCAGGTGTTCAAGAATCTGAAGGCCGCGGTGGAAGCTGCCGGCGGCACCATGGCGGATCTCATCAAGATGAATGTCTATCTTGTCGCCGAGGTCGATGCGAGCGAGGTGCCGAAATTCCGCAGCGTTCGCGACCGCTACGTCAACGTCGAGAAGCCGCCGGCCTCGACGCTTGTCGTGGTGACGCGGCTGGCGCGGCCCGGCTGGCTGCTCGAGGTCGAGGCGGTCGCCGCGATCGGCTAACCATTCTCGGAGTCATTCCGGGGCGCTCGCGAACAGCGAGCGAACCCGGAATCCGGAGTTTGTTGTGCGAGGTTCCGGGTTCGCGCTCACGCGCGCCCCGGAACGACGGGAGAAGCATCAGGCCGCCTTGGTCTTGAGGTGGCCGAACATGAAGTTGCGAGCCTCGTCGTCCATCTCGGCCTTGAAGGTGAACTTGTCCTTCAGCGCGATCGCGCGCGCTGCCGCTGGCCTTGCGCTGATCTCATCGACCAGCCGCTTCACGTTCTTGTACCTCGCAAAGCCCTCTTCGCCGAGCACGAAGCTGCCAAGCCGCGCCCAGCCCCAGAACGCCATGTCGACGATGGTGTAGGTGTCGCCAACCATGTACTTGCTCCTGGCGAGGTGCTCGTCGAGGATTTTGTAGTGGCGCTGGGCCTCGTAAGCGTAGCGGTTGAGCGCATAGTCGAGGTTCTTCGGTGCCGCGGTCTTGAAATGCACGGCCTGTCCGGAATAGGGGCCGAGGCCGGAGGCGATGAACAGCAGCCACGACAGCATCTGCGCGCGGTTCTGCGGCGTGTTCGCCGGCATGAATTTTCCGGTCTTCTCGCCGAGGTAAAGCAGGATCGCGTTGCTATCGAACACGAACACGCCGTCATCATCGATCGCCGGCACCTTGCCGTTCGGATTGACTTTCAGGAACTCCGGCTTGAACTGCTCGCCCTTGCGGGTGTCGACCGGCACGAGCTCGCAAGGAAGGCCCGTCTCTTCGAGGAAGAGTGCGACCTTGTTCGGGTTCGGTGCGCCATTGAAGTAGAATTTGAGCATCAATTCCTCCGTTCTTGTTGACCCGGGAAAACCGGGATGCCGCGGTGGGTGTTCCATGCATGTGCATGTTTTCTAGAAATTGCAAGCGACGAGTTCGTGAAGGGGGCTCATCATCTCGACGTCATTCCGGGGCGCGCGCAAGCGCGAACCCGGAATCTCGAGATTCCGGGCTCTCGCTTCGCGAGCCCCGGAATGACAGCAACAGGTGATTGAGAAGATTAACCCGCCGCCATGCCGGCGCGGATTTCGGCGCGGAGCTCGTCGATCAGCTTGAGGCCACCCTTGGTCTCGACATGCCAGAAGGTCCAGCCGTTGCAGGCTTCGGATCCCTGCGCCACCGCGCCGATGCGGTGGATCGAGCCGACCTTGTCCCCCAACATGATGGCGCCGTCGGCCCGCACCAGCGCGCCGTGGCGCTTCCTGGCGTCGACCAGTTTCGTGCCCGGCATGATCATGCCGCGCTCGATCAGTTCGGAGAAGGCGACCCGCGGCGCCTCGCGCGCAGTCATGAATGGCGCGAGCGCGGCTTCGGGCAGCGGCTCGACGGCAGCGATGCGCGCTTTCGCGGCGTCCGCATAGTCCTGGTCGCGCTCGAAGCCGATGTAGCGGCGGCCGAGACGCTTTGCCACGGCCCCGGTCGTGCCGGTGCCGTTGAAGGGATCGATCACGAGATCGCCCGCCTTGGAGGACGACAGCAGCACGCGCGCGAGCAGGCCCTCCGGCTTCTGCGTCGGATGCACCTTCCTGCCGTCCTTGCCTTTCAAGCGCTCCTCGCCGGTACAGAGCGGGATCAGCCAGTCGGAGCGCGCCTGCACGTCCTCATTGGCGGCCTTCAGCGCTTCATAGTTGAAGGTGTAGCCCTTGGCCTTCTCGTCGCGCGCGGCCCAGATCATGGTCTCGTGCGCGTTGGTGAAGCGGCGGCCGCGGAAATTCGGCATCGGATTGGACTTGCGCCAGACGATATCGTTGAGGAGCCAGAAGCCCAGATCCTGCATGATCGCGCCGACACGGAAGATGTTGTGGTAGGAGCCGATCACCCACAGCGTCGCCGACGGTTTCATCAGGCGGCGGCAGGCCAAGAGCCAGGCGCGCGTGAAATCGTCATAGGCGGCAAAGGAAGTAAACTTGTCCCAGTCGTCGTTGACGGCATCGACATGGGATTCGTCGGGGCGTTTCAATTCGCCCTTGAGCTGCAGATTGTAGGGCGGGTCGGCGAAGACCAGGTCGACGGAACCGGCTGGAAGCTTCGACATCTCGGCGACGCAATCGCCGACAATGATGTGGTGATCTCCAGGGGATTCAAAATTTGTGCGGGGCGCCTTTGCAGACGCCCCGCGACGCGACACAACCATGACTCAAGAACTCTGACTCAGGCGACGCTGTCGGCGACGCGGGACCAACAAACCGACTGGGCGCTACATTGACGCGACTGGGTAAACATGGAGTTATCGCGAGCGGTCGTGGGTCACTTTTGCCCGCTAGGCAATTTTTGCCGGGCGCGCTATTGATTAATGGAATGCGAATTTTAGCTTTTTGGTCGCGCCGTCCCGTGTTGCGCCAAACGCGTGATAAAGCCGCGTTAGCGGCGCGAACATCATGCGCGGAAGCGCAGACAAAAGAGGAAAATCGCCATGCGTTACGATGATTTCCGCCGCAGCGACGATATCGAGGACCGTCGCGACGACAGTGGCGGAATGATGGGCGGTGGCGGCGGCATCGGCTTGCCGATGGGCGGCGGCGGTCTTGGCATCGGCACCATCATCGTGCTCGGCCTGATCTCGTATGCGTTCGGGATCGACCCGCGCATCCTGATCGGCGGCGCCGAAATTCTCTCGGGCGGCGGCCAGACCACGACCTATCAGACCGATCGTCCTTCGGGCACGCGCAAGACTGGCGCGCCGACCGACGAGATGGGCAGCATGATCGCCGGCATCCTCGGCGAGATCGACGACCGTTGGAGCGAGCAGTTTTCGGCGTCCGGCAAGTCCTATACGGGTCCCAGAATCGTGCTGTTCCGCAACGCCACCAATGGCGGGCGCTGCGGCATGGCGCAGTCGGCCATGGGGCCGTTCTATTGTCCGCCGGACCGCAAGATCTTTCTCGACACGGGCTTCTTCCGCGAGGTCGAGAACCGCTTCCACGGTTGCTCGGGCAACGCCTGCAAATACACCGCCGCCTACATCATCGCGCATGAGGCCGGCCATCACGTGCAGAACCTGCTCGGCATCATTCCCAAGGTGACCCAGTTGCAGCAGGCGGCGAGCAGCAAGGCGGAAGCCAACAGGCTGCAGGTGAAGGTCGAGCTGCAGGCGGATTGCCTGTCCGGCATGTGGACCAACATGGAGCAGAAGAAGCGGCCGAACTTCCTCGAATCCGGCGACATCGATGCGGCGTTGACCACGGCGTCCGCAATCGGCGACGACACGCTGCAGCGTCAGGCGACGGGCCGCGTGGTGCCGGACTCCTTCACCCACGGCTCGGCCGCGCAGCGCAAGCAATGGTTCATGAACGGCTATCAGCAGGGTAACATCGCGGCCTGCAACACCTTTGCCCCCGGCGCGGTGCGGTAGGCGGGGATGATGTTACTTCGAATCGAGCAATGCGATTGCAGTTACACCTCGCCCCGCTTGCGGGGAGAGGTCGGAATTCAAGCGCAGCTTGAATTCCGGGTGAGGGGGCTCTCCGCGAGTCCATCTATCACCGCATTCGTTGAAGCGGCCCCTCACCCCAACCCTCTCCCCGCGAAGAGCGGGGAGAGGGAGAGGCGTTCGCAACCCAACTTCGTTATGCGATAAAGCCGATGTCGTCGATCGATTCAGAGAAGCCATTCATCCCGCTCAACATCGCGGTGCTGACGATCTCGGACACGCGCTCGCTGGCCGACGACAAATCCGGCGCAACGCTCGCGGACCGGCTCACGGCGGCGGGCCATCATCTGGCGGCGCGTGAAATCATTGTCGACGACGTCGACGCCATCCGTGTGATCATCCGGCGATGGATCGCCGACAAAGGCGTGGACGTCATCATCACCACCGGCGGCACCGGCTTCACCGGTCGCGACGTGACGCCGGAGGCGATCGAGCCGCTGTTCGAAAAGCGGATGGACGGCTTCTCCATCGCCTTCCACATGTTGAGCCACGCCAAGATCGGCGCGTCGACGGTGCAGAGCCGCGCGACTGCGGGGGTCGCGGGCGCGACCTTCATCTTCTGCCTGCCGGGCTCGCCCGGCGCCTGCCGCGACGGCTGGGACGGCATCCTGGCCGCGCAGCTCGATTACCGCACGCGCCCCTGCAATTTCGTCGAGATCATGCCGCGGCTGGACGAGCATCTGCGCCGCCCGAAGGCGCAAGGCGCGTCGGCTTAATCCCGTGAGGCAAGAACGCCCATGAAAGCTGCCTACATCGAACGCCACGGCGGGCCGGAGGTTCTCAAATTCGGCGACATGCCCGATCCCGTGGCCGCACCCGGCGAGGTCGTGGTCGACATTGTCGCTGCGAGCGTCAACGGCGCGGACTGGAAGGTGCGTGATGGCAAATCCGGTCAGCTCGCGCGTTTCCCCTACATCCTTGGACGGGATTTCTCCGGCGTCGTTTCAGCCGTCGGCGCCGGCGTGAGCGATCTTCGCGTCGGCGATGAGGTCTTTGCCGTCTGCGACGTCGGACAGGAGGGCGCCTATGCCGAGAAGATCGCGATCAAGGCCGCCATTGTCGCAAGGAAGCCCGGCGCCGTGTCGCATGTCGACGCCGCGGCGCTGGCGCTTGCGGGACTCACGGCGATTTGCACCGTCGAAGACACATTGAAACTGAAGGCGGGCGAGACGATCCTGATCCAGGGCGGCGCCGGCGGCGTCGCGAGCTTCGCGATCCAGCTCTCGAAACATCTGGGCGCGCGCGTGATCACGACCGCAAGCGCGTCGAACCATGACTATCTGCGCCAGATCGGCGCCGATGAGATCATCGATTACAATGCGGTGGACTTCACGAAAGTCGTGAAGGATTGTGACGCCGTTTTCGACACCGTCGGCGGCGATGTCGCGCAACGCTCGTTTGCCGTGCTGAAACCAGGCGGCCGCGCCGCCTTCATTGCCTCCGGCCCGCAAGCGCCAAAGCCGGCGCGCGGTGATGTCGTTGCGCTACGACCCAAGGTCGGACGTGATCGGCCCCATCTCGAGCGCATTGTCGAACTGATCGCAAACGGCGCCGTCCGTCCGCCGGACGTGACGCGCTACAAGCTGAGCGAAGCCGCGGCCGCGCACAGGCTCAGCGAATCCCGCCACTTTCGCGGCAAGCTGGTGTTTCAAGTCCGCTGAGCGGGTTGCGGAATACGGCTGAAACCTGGTCTAGCTCGGCAAGGACGGCTGGCCTCCGTTGCTGCCGCAATCCATCACTGTTTCGTCTGTTCTTGCCCGAAGCTCGGCGAATGAAACGAGCCGGCCGGCGATGGCGCTGGCAGCGACGGTTGGCGGGCTTGCGAGCCACACCTGCCCCGGACCGGACCGTCCGGGGAAATTGCGGTTGATGGCGCTCACGGTCACCTGCTCGCTGTCGATCGACGAGCCCGGGCCGCAATTGGCGCAGGCGCCGCACGATGGCTGCAAAATCCGCGCGCCGACCCTCTCAAAGGCCTGGAGATAGCCGCGCGCGACGCAGTAGTCGCGAACCGCGGTCGTGCCGAACTGGAGGTATAGCGCCGTCCCGTCAGGCACGCGAAGGCCGCGGCGCGACGCCCATGCGAGGACTTCGTGATAGTGGTCGAAGTCTTCGCGTTTGCCGCCGGTGCATGAGCCTGCGTAGGCGATGTCGACGTGCACGCGATCCGGCAGCTCGCCAAGCGCGACAGCGTTGCCGGGGTCCCCGGGGCGCGCGACCAGCGGGGTGAGGCGGCTGCAATCGACGGATATCACCTCGGCATAATGAGCGCCGTGGTCGCTCTGCATCCAGGGCTCGAGCGAGACCTCGATTCCGCGGCGTTCTCTCAGGAAGCGCACGGTCTCGGCGTCTGGTTCGACGATGCCGGTAAAGCCGCCGAGCTCGGCCGTCATGTTTGTGAGCGTCGCCCGCTCGTCTGTCTTCAACGCAGTGACGACCGGGCCACAGAACTCGAACACCTTGCCGACGCCGCTGCCGGCGCGGATCGAAGGCTGCGAGAGCAGGTGCAGGGCGACGTCTTTCGCCGTCACGCCCGCCGGGAGCCGACCCACAAGTTCGACACGGATGGACTCCGGAACGGTGAGCCTCACCGCACCCGTCATGAACGCGTTCGCCATATCGGTGGTGCCAACGCCGAAGGCGACGCAACCCAGTGCCCCGCTGTGGGGTGTATGGGAATCGGTGCCGACAATGAGCTGCCCGGGCATCGCGTAGCGCTCGGCCATCATGGCATGCGAGATGCCGGCAACGCTGCCGCGGTCGTTGCGGGCCGCTTCGTCCTCGGTCAGGGTACGGTGCTCCCGGAGGCCGTAGTCAGCCACGAATTCGCGCTGCGCGCGGCACATGGCCGCCACGTTCGGCACCAGATCCTCACGAACATGGGCCGGACTCTCGGTCACGTAAGACGTGTGATCCTCGAACACGACGATCGAGGTGGAGTCATGCAGCATGAGCGGCTTGCCGAATGCCGAGTGGAGCATATGCGCGCACATCCCGGTGTAGTATTCGTGGATGAACCGCCAGTCGGCGCGCACGAACGCGCCGTCACCCGGCCGAATGCTCGCGCTCGTGAGCTCGGTCGCAAGCGCATGGCGCGCGAGGATCTTCTCGAACAATGTCCGCGGGCGATCCTCGCCCATCGCTCTGGCGAGGCGAATGTCGTGCATGAAGCGCCGGCCGAAGCGCAAGAGCCCGCCGACCTTGAGGATTTCGGCAGCGAGCGCATCCCGCCCAGCGACCAGCTCCTCGATGCCGATCGGCTCACCGGCCGCGACGCGGTCGATCAAGCCGAAGTCCGTCGAGGTGAAAAGGCCGATGTTGTCGGCGTTCTGGCGGTAGATGCGCTCGAAGCTTTCGGCGATGACGAGGCGGATGCCGGCGAGTTTTTCCGCTGTCGGGCTGTGTTCGCGCGATGACCCCTTGCCGTAGCGCTTGCCCGCGACCGTGACCGAGAAGCCGCCCTGCCGGATGGCATCGGCAAGAATCGGACGTGAGCCGCTCGTCTTGAATCCGGTGTAAGGGTAACGCGCCAGCGCATCATCATAGTGCGTGAGGATCGGGACAGGCGTGATCTCGTCGGTGGAGACGTCGTCTCGCAGTCGCCCCGCTTCGCTTCGCGAAAGCGCGCGGCCCGATAGCTGCGCGGCCACCAGGGCAGGGTCGTCGGAGAGATAGAGAATGCGGCCCGGAAGTTCGAGTGTAGCCATGGAGCACCATGAAATGTTTCGGGACCTGTTTTGGGCCCCGGCACCGATCGGGGCCATTGCCGGCTCGGCACTGGGGGCATCGCAAACGAAGATGGGCAAACGAAGATAGGAAGGCCATCGCCCGCCTCGATCAGCGCTTGAGGACGTCGATCAACGCTGTGACCGCTGCAGAGCGGGGGCTCTTGCGCAGCGCGATGACGCGCAGCTTTCGATCGGCCCACGGTTCATCGAGAGGGCGGCGCTCGAGCTGTGCCGACCCGGCATAGGCGGAGGCCGCGCTGCTCGGCACGATCGCGATGCCGAGGCCGGCTTCGACCATCCGGCAAACGCCGTCAAAGCTGTTCACGCTGACCGACACCTGCAGCTCGACACCGGCCGCGGCGGCTCGGTCTCGCAACACCCGGTCGAGAGAGCCACCCGACTGAACGGCGACCAGCGGGTGCTGCACGATTTCGCCAAACCGCAGTCTCTTCCGTGCACACAGCGGATGATCGCGAGGCAGCAACACGATCAGCGAGTCCTCGGCGAAGGGCCAGGCATCAAGACCGCTCGGCACCGGTTCGATGACGCACACGCCAATGTCGGCAACGTCGTCCAGACAGGCGCGGATGACCTCGATGCTCCGCCGCTCCTGGAGCGCGATCGACACCATCGGATAGGCCGCGTTGAATTGCTTCAGCCGCTCCGGCAGGAAGCCGATCACCGAGGACGAGTTCGCGAACAGCCGGACGCGGCCGGAAACGACGCCACTCAGCGAACGGACATCGCGCAATAGCGTATCGAGCCCGGCCTCGAACTGACGCGCGCGCTCATAAGCGATGTTGCCCGCCTCGGTCAGTTGAATGCCGTGCGCAGAGCGAACGAACAGCGCCACGCCGAGTGCATGCTCGAGGTCCGCGATACGGCGGCTGAGCGCGGACGGAGCGATGTTCTCCTTGGCGGCCGCGCGGGCGATCGAGCTTTCTTCGGCGGCACTGACGAAGAGTTGCAGGCCGTAGGGGTCAAGACGGAGGCGCAAGGGTTTCGCTCGCTGCTGTGGCGTGAGCCAAAGAGTATCGTGCCTGATCCCATGCCATCAACGTGGAGTGCAACGCGCTCTTGGACCTTGCCTTCACTCACGCGGTCGAAAGGGATCCGAGCCAGACGTGCTGGATCAATCGCCTTCCGTTGCCGATACTTCCGAACATTCGCTGGAATCTGGATGGACGAGGCTAAAATTGCGCAGTGGAGGCTTTAAGAATAATTCCGAATAGACCCTTTTTGTTGAAACGTCTCAGATCGGGACGAAGCGGCTCAGCAGTGCAAATCAGGGAAACCCGACCGGGAACGGTCTGAGTGAATGACCGAAAGCCCCAATTGGCATCAATGTCGTCAACAACCAGTGCGCCCTTTGGTCCCAATGCAGGCCACGTTCGATCCAGTTCGAACCGAACGTTACGCTCGCTATGGAGGCTGTCGTGAATGAAAAGGTCGATTTGACCGAGGTCATGAAGCAATCCAGGAAGACGGCGCCGACTGGAACCCTTGATATATGTCCATCGATCGGAGTAGCCGTCGCCGACGGCAGCTCCAATCTGCTGATGCCAGAACCTTTCCAGGGGTGGAAGATCAATACTCCAGAGATAGCCGTCTCCATTCCTCTTGAGCGCCTCGAGAATGAAACGCGACGTGACACCGTGAGCCACCCCGGTCTCGACAACGTTCCGTGGTCTCAGATGACGCGTGAGACACCAAATGGCTCGCACCAATCCGGCATCTCCATCATTCCACCACTGAAAGCTCTCCGGGCCGGCTCGTATCCCCTTTGCCTCCAGCTCGCTTATGACCTGGTGCCATAGCGCCGAAGACTCCCGAGTTTCGTCGCAGGGCCACGACACTCCGAGCGCGTCATGGAGCTGTTGTTCCCAGCCCAAATTCGGCTCGTAGGGACACTGAGGTCTGCGCCGCTCGCGTTCAGCCGTATGGGCGTCGCTAATCGTGGTCCATGTCTCAATCGGATCGGCCAGCAGGTCGGCAACGCCTGTGACCGGATGCTTCAGCAGATAGCGCATGGGTATCCCCAGCATCGCTGCCTCCCGAGAGGAGCGGCCACAAGATCCGCTGCATCAAACTTGCTTCGCATTAACGGCGCGGATTTTGGAGCCGCAAAGAGAAAACCATACCGCGCGGCAATGAGGGCGTTGATGCGAGGTTTCCTATTCGCGAATTGCGTCGTTTCGACGGCGCGCAGCAAATGCGTCGCCTGGGCGCACGGCCCAATTCCTCGTTCCGGGCAGGCGAGGGCGCGAACCCGCATCTGCGAACTGCTGATTTGCCGAAATGTCAAGCCGCTCGATGAAAAAGATTTCGCTTTTTCGGAAGACCAAACCAAAGTAGTTTCACCCCGTCCTGATTCCACCTGAGGGGCGTATCGCGATCGTCACGGACGTGGGGATCAGGATGCGATGGACGTGAGGGTGCTCAGCGCGCTTTGGCGCGCGGACGAAGGCATTCCTTGCGGACGAGCGAAATCGTGCGGTCCCGACGCCCCGACGCTGGCGTCAACCCCCGGGTCAAGCGATGTCGGCCTTCGGCCGACACGCCGAGAGCCCGGGGGGACGGAGGCTAACAAGCCCGGTACTCCGGGGAGACCACGTATAAGCCGTAAACCATCGCGCAGGGAATGCCGGTTGATTTGGCTGCCCTGTTGTTGCTTGCGTGCGCAAGTGCACCTTCTTTTGCACGCAAGGCTCACGGGTGCGGCCTGCACCCGGCATTCCCTGCGCCCTCAGTTTTCCGAGGGACGCGGACGATGCAGAACCCGGACGGATTTCCGCCGCGGGAATGCGGAGGCTCGTCTCTCGTCGTCATTGCGAGGAGCCAACGGGGCCGCGCGTTCGCGCGGACCCGCTGGCTCGCAATGGCGACGATGGGCTGTTTGAAATTTGAATCTGAGGACTCCACCGCCCAAGGGCGCGAATTACAACTCCATCTCCCAGGTCTCGCCTGTGAGATCGACGCCAAAGCTGTGATGCTTCTCCTCGGCGACGCGGCGGAAGCCGACACTTTTGTAGATGCCGCGCGCGGCGACCAGGATGCTCTGGGTCCACAGCGTCATCCTCTTGTAGCCTTTCTCGCGCGCGGCGCGGACGCATTGCTCGACCAAAGCGCGGCCGATGCCGAGCCCGCGCGCTTCTTTTTCGACCAGCAGCAGGCGCAGCTTGGCGAGTTCGTCGGAGGCATTGACCAGGAAGACCGAGCCGAGCGGCTTGCCGTCCGACTCCGCGATCCAGCAATGCTCGCGCGAGGCATCGTAGGCCTTGATGAACTCTGCGCAGATCTCGGCGACCAGCGCCTCGTAAGAGATGTCCCAGCCATAGTCCTCGGCATAGGCGATCGCCTGCCGCGAGATCACCCAGCCCATGTCGCCGACGCGATGGCTGCGCAGGAGGAACGGCGCGCGCTCGTGCTGCCGCGGCTCGAGCAGATGCTCGATCGTGGCCATCGCGTCGGTCAGGCGGTGGCCGTCGTGGTCGGACAAAGGGGCCAGCATCGCCGCGACCTCGTCATGCGATGCCTGATTGAGCCTGGCGAAGGTCTGCCGTCCCTTGGCGGTAAGGCCGAGCCGGTATTGCCGGCGGTCGCTCGCCAACGGCTTTCGCGTGATCAGGCCTTTTTCGTCGAAATTCTGGATGATGCGGCTGAGATAACCGGCGTCGAGACCGAGCTCGATCCCGATCTCTTTTGCGGCAAGATCATCGCGATGTGCGAGCTCGTAAAGCACGCGCGCCTCGGAGAGCGAGAACGCGCTCTTGAGCAGATGTTGGTCGAGCACGCCGAGCTTGCGGGTATAGAAGCGGGTGAACGCACGGACGGCCGCGATCCGGCTTTCGGATTCGGTGAGTGACTTGGGCGGATTCTTGGGCGGATTCTTCGACGGATTCTTGGATGGATTCCTGGACGGTTTCATGGACGCACACCTCGATACTTGCCAATGTCAAATAATTATCTGACTTTGGCAAGTATGCTGGGCGCCTCACACCATGACGATGCGGCTGCGCAGCAGCGTGCGCGAGGAGCGGCCGAGCTGGCGCAGGAGCCGCGCCTCGGAGCGTCGCGCATCGGGCGCGTAGCCGCCGAGCCGCTGGTAATGGTCGCGCGCGATCAGGAGGCCCTGGTCGGAAAGCGGGCCGACGAAGGTTCGCGCGAGGTGTTTGAAGCTGTCGCGCCAGCCGCTGTCGCCATAGGGCGAGCGCGCATAGCGGAACACGCCGGCGCGGGGGCGGCCGCTTGCCGCCACTCCCTGGATGAATTGGGTGGTCTCCTCGATCCAGCCGGTGTCGAGGACCGCGCCTGGATGCAGGAACATCAGCCAGGGCGAGCGCGCTTCTCTGGCGCCGGCGGCGAGCGCCGCGGCGCGCGTTCCCTGCAGTCGCAGGAAGCGGCAGCCCGAGACGTCGGCAACACGCTCCATCACCGCATTGTCGGAGCGATCCACCAGCAGCACTTCGCGAATGACGCCGGCCGCCGCTCCCGGCACCAGCGCGGCAAGCGTGGCGACGGCAGGCTGCTCGACGCCTTCGGTCGGAATGATCACACTCAGCATGAATGCGGCTTGGTTGTCTCACCTGTCGAAAAACGCCGCACTGTTATCACCTTGTCACAGTCGAAACACCCTTTATGTGTGCGGCTTTTCCGGGCAAGCCGGTTAACCACGGCGCTCGATCACATTCCATCCCCGGAGTCGAATGTTCTTGATTTGTTCTAATGGCGTGTTATTTAGGAGCCATGAGTCGAGCATCCTCTCATGCCCTCAAGCACCCGCCGGTCACGGCGCCCTCCGAACCGGCGGGTGCGCCTTCGCCCTTTCCTGAACTTGCGGTCGCCATCGATCGCGAGCGGCGGCGCGGGCGCGGCGCGCAATCCAATGCCAGCGGCCGCTACGAGGCCGAGGCGCGGGTTGCGTTCGACGATGGCTGGCAGAGCCTTGACGAGTTGCCGGCGTTCAAGACCACGGTCGAGATCGACACTGCGCGAAAAGTGATCACGCGCAACGACTCTCCCGATATCGGTTTCGATCGCTCCATCAATCCCTATCGCGGTTGCGAGCATGGCTGTGTCTACTGCTTCGCGCGGCCGACGCACGCCTATCTCGGTCTGTCGCCGGGGCTCGATTTCGAATCGCGCCTTTATGCCAAGCCCGACGCGCCGGCGATGCTGGCGAAGGAGCTGGCCGCGCCGGATTACGAGCCGCGCATGATCGCGATCGGCACCAACACCGATCCCTATCAGCCGCTCGAGCGCGAGCGCAAAATCATGCGCGGCATTTTGGAGGTGCTTGAGCGCGCCGGCCATCCCGTCGGCATCGTCACCAAATCCGCACTGGTCGCCCGCGACATCGATATTCTCTCGCGGATGGCCAAGCGCAATCTCGCCAAGGTCGCGATATCAGTGACGACGCTGGACCCGCAGCTTGCGCGCACCATGGAGCCGCGGGCGCCGACGCCGCCGCGGCGGCTGGAGGCGCTGAAGCTGCTCGCGCAAGCCGGCATTCCGACCACGGTGATGGTGGCACCGGTGATCCCCGCACTCAATGACAGCGAGATCGAGCGCATCCTCGATGCCGCAGCCCATGCCGGAGCCAGGGAGGCAAGCTACGTTCTGCTCAGGCTGCCGCTCGAGGTGCGCGACCTCTTTCGCGAATGGTTGATGGCGAATTATCCCGACCGCTATCGCCACGTCTTCACGCTGATCCGCGACATGCGCGGCGGGCGTGACTACGACTCGCAATGGGGCACGCGCATGAAAGGGACCGGGCCGATGGCCTGGATGATCGGCCGGCGCTTCGAGATCGCCTGCGAGAAGCTCGGCTTGAACAAGCGCCGTTCGAAATTGACGACGGATCATTTCGTGAAGCCGAAAGGCGGCGGGCAGCAGCTCAGTTTGTTCTGAAGTTTGCAGTCGAGGGACATATCCATGAGTAAGAGCCCGCAGCCGTGGGTTCCGCGATTGACGCTCGCCCTGGCGCTGTTGAGAGCGGTGAAAGCCGCGTTGCGCGCCAAAGTTCCCGGTTGCGCGGCGGCATTCGTTTCAGCACCATCCCGGCATGAGTCGAGACAAGCCGGAAAAGAAAGACGCCAAGCTGCCGAAGGGCGTGATCGCGGTTGCGCCGCCGACCTTTCTGCGCGAGCGCGCGCTGTTCAAGCGCGGCATCTGGCCGGTGGCGGGTTGCGACGAAGCCGGCCGCGGTCCGCTCGCGGGTCCCGTGGTGGCGGCCGCCGTCGTGCTTGATCCCAACCGAATCCCGAAGGGAATTGACGATTCCAAGCGGCTCACCGCCGAGAAGCGCGAGGAGCTGTTCGAAAAGATCTGTGCAACCTCCGCCTTTGCGGTCGCCTTCGCCTCGCCGGCGCGAATCGATCGCGACAATATCCTGCGTGCGTCGCTCTGGGCGCTGGCGCGCGCCGTGCACGCGCTGCCCGAGATGCCCAGGCATGTCTTCGTCGATGGCCGCGACAAGCTGGCGCTGCCTTGCGAATGCGATGCTGTGATCGGCGGTGACGGCATGGTGGTCTCGATCGCGGCCGCCTCGATCATCGCCAAGGTGACGCGCGACCGGCTGATGAGCGCGCTGGCGCAGGATTGCCCGGGTTACGGATTTGAGCAGCACAAGGGCTATGCCGTTCCCGACCATCTCGAAGCGCTCGATCGGCTCGGTCCGTCCGCGCATCATCGCAGCTTCTTCGCGCCAGTGGTCGCCGCGCGCGCAAAGCACCAGCCCTGGACAGTCGAGCGCGAGGCCGACCTGTTCGCTGCGGTCGACACCTCCATCGAAGCCGAGATTTCCGCCGCCAATCAGGTCTAGCCTAAGTTTAGTTGCTTCCGCGGCTTCGGCGCTTTATCAAACATGCGGGATGGATGACGCCGGCTTACACGGGCGGGTTCGGGGTTTTTAGGCGTTTCATGCGTTTCACCTCGCTTGTTATCGAATTGATCCGGGCCCGGCCGCGGCTGGTGGTCTGGATCGTCGTGCTGTTACAGGCGGCGCTCTGGCTGATCGTGCCGCTTCTGTTCTACGCAAGCCCGCCCGGCAATGTCGCCACCGTGCTTGCCTTTGGCCGGGAGTACCAGGTCGGCACCGATCTCGGCCCGCCGCTGGCGCTTTGGCTTGCCGACATCGCCTTTCGAGTGGCGGGCAATCATCTGTTTGGCGTCTACGTCCTGGCGCAGCTCTGCTCGGTTGCGACCTTCTGGTTCCTCTTTCTCTTGGCGCGCGCCATCGTCGGCAGCCAGCACGCGGTGCTCGCCGTGCTCCTGACCATGACGGTCACGGCGTTCGCCTCATCGAGCCTCGCGTTCGGGCCGCTCGTGCTGGCGCGGCCGCTCTGGGCGCTATTGTTGTTCCATTCCTGGCAACTGATCGGCCAGAACCGCCGCAATGTGTGGTTCGCCTGGTCGATCGAGGCCGGTCTGTTGCTGCTCACGACGTCGGCCGCGATCGGCCTGTTGCTGCTCCTTGCCGGCTTCGCGGTCGCGACCGAGCGCGGCCGGCGGATGCTGATGTCGTTCGATCCGTTATTCGCGCTGCTCGTGATCGCAGTGCTCGCGTTGCCATATCTGATCTGGGTGATCCGCGCCAACGTCCTGGTCATGCCGGCCTTGCCCGCTCTGGCCGCGTTGAGTGCAAGGGCCTTGAGTTGGGCATGGCTTCTCGGCGGCTTGCTGCTCGCGATGGTGGGGATTGCGATCCTGGTCGCGCTCAACACGCCGCTGCTCAACCGCTCGAGCGAGGAAGCGCCGATCATCTATCGGCCGCCGGTGGATCCGCTGGCGCGCAATTTCGTCTATTTCCTCGCGATCGCACCGCCACTTGCCGGCAGCCTGATCTCGGGTCTGTTCAACCTCGACGGCGTCATCGGCGGCGCCGGCATCACGCTTTTGATGTCGGGGCTCGCCGTCATCGTCGCCACGGGCGATCTCCTGCATTTGCGCCATCAGCGCCTGTTGCGCACGGTGTGGGCGGCGGCGATTGTCATTCCCGCTCTGTCCGTCATCGGCGCGACGCTGTTCCTGCCGTGGACCGGCAGCAACGAGGTTGCAACCTCGCTGCCGGCGCGATCGATCGCACAGTTCTTCGGCGACAGTTTTGAGCGCCGCACCAATCAGCAGCTCCGCGCGGTCGCGGGCGACGCGCAGCTTGCGAGCCTGATCGCGCTCGACCACGCGCGTCCGCATTTGTTTCTCGACGCCACGCCCCAGCGCACGCCCTGGCTGACGCCCGTAAAGTTCAACGAAACCGGCGGCATCGTGGTCTGGCGCGCGTCCGACACCGCCGGCACGCCGCCGCCCGAGATCGCCCAGCGCTTTCCGGGTCTGGTGCCGGAAGTGCCGCGCGCCTTCGAATGGCTGGTGAACGGCCGCCAGCCGCTGCTCAGGATCGGCTGGGCCATCGTGCGGCCGAAAGGGAAGTAGCATCGGCCCCGGTATGACGTCGCTATTTCGCCAGCACCTTCGCGATCGTGCGCAGATCCTGCCACGACATCCGCTTGTAGGAGGGCGAGCGCAGCAGATAGGCCGGGTGAAACGTCGGCAACGCGCGGATGACCCGCGTGCCGGTGTCGTAATCGAACCATCGCCCGCGGGTGCGCATGATGCCCTCGCGGGTGCCGAGCAGGGTCTGGGTCGAGGGATTGCCGAGCGTCACCAGCAAGTCGGGATCGACCAGCTCGATCTGGCGCTGGATGAAGGGCAGGCACACCAGCGTCTCCTGCGGCGTTGGCGTGCGGTTGCCGGGCGGCCGCCAGGGAATGACGTTGGCGATGTACACCTTGCTGCGGTCGAGCCCGATCGCGGCGATCATGCGATCGAGCAGCTTGCCCGAGCGGCCGACAAACGGCAGCCCCTCAATGTCCTCGTCGCGGCCGGGTGCTTCGCCCACGAACATCACCCGCGACTTGGGATTGCCGTCAGCGAACACCAGCCGTGTCGCAGTCGATCGCAGCGCGCAGCCGTCGAATTTTTCCATGAGCGCGCGCAGCTCCTCCAATGTCGGTGCGGTGCGCGCAAGTTCCCGGGCCGATGCGATTGCGGCGTCGGGCGCGGGCGGCGGCTCGGCGAGACCGGAGAGCAAGGGGGCGGCGGGCATCGGCCGCGCCACCGGCGTCTGCGGTGCTTCGCGCGCCGTGGGGGCGGGCACAAGATCGGGATCGGCGAGGCGGTTGATCGGCTCCTCGGCGAGCGCGCAATCGACGCCGGCCTCCAGATAGAAGGCCAGCAATTGCGAGAGCGTCGGGGCGGGCTCGGGCGGAGACAGGGACATCGCGGCAATTTACGCCGCCTTGCGCGCTCATGAAACGCATTTCGGTGGTTGTCCTCTCGGCAAAAATCGGAAACAACGGGGAGGTTAGACGTTTTCCAACCGGGCTGAGCAGAGATCATGAGCAGCGAAGAGTTACCCCCGCGCGAATCCATGGAATTCGACGTCGTGATCGTCGGCGCCGGCCCGTCCGGGCTGTCCGCTGCGATCAAGCTGAAGCAGCTCAATAGTGACCTCAACATCGTCGTGGTGGAGAAGGGATCGGAAGTCGGCGCGCATATCCTGTCGGGCATGGTGATGGACCCGGTCGCGCTGGACAAGCTCATTGCCGATTGGCGCGAGGATTCCGATTGTCCGCTCAAGACCCAGGTCAAGGACGATCATTTTTATTGGATGACGGCCTCGGGCGCGATCCGCCTGCCGAATTTCATCATGCCGCCGCTGATGCACAGTCATCACTGCTATATCGGCTCGCTCGGCCAGGTCTGTCGTTGGCTTGCGCGGAAAGCCGAAGCGCTCGGTGTCGAGATCTATCCGGGCTTTGCGGCCGCAGAAGTGCTCTACGATGACAAGGGCGGCGTGCGCGGCATTGCGACCGGCGACATGGGCATTGCGAAGGACGGCACGCACAAGGATTCGTTCACGCGCGGCATGGAGCTTGTCGGCAAGTACACGCTGTTTGCCGAGGGCGCGCGCGGCAGCCTCACCAAGGAGCTCATCGCAAAATATTCGCTCGATGCCAACAGCGAGCCGCCGAAGTTCGGCATCGGGCTTAAGGAAGTCTGGCAGATCGATCCGTCAAAGCACAGGAAGGGGCTGATCCGGCACTCCTTCGGCTGGCCGCTCGGCACCAGGACCGGCGGCGGCTCGTTCCTCTATCACTACGACGACAACCTGGTCGCGGTCGGCTTTGTCGTGCATCTCAATTACGACGATCCCTACCTGTCGCCGTTCGACGAGTTCCAGCGCTTCAAGACGCATCCCGCGATCCGTCCCGTGTTCGAAGGTGGCAAGCGACTGTCTTATGGCGCGCGCGCCATCACCGAGGGCGGCTACCAGTCGGTGCCGCGCTTGACCTTCCCCGGCGGCGCGCTGATCGGCTGCGCCGCTGGCTTCGTCAACGTGCCGCGTATCAAGGGCGTGCATAACGCAATCGGCAGCGGCATGCTCGCCGCCGAACATGTCGCCGCGGCGCTCGGCGCGGGACGCGCCAATGACGAGCTCGTCGAATATGAGAATGCCTGGCGTGCTTCCGCCGTCGGCAAGGACCTCTATCCCGTCCGCAACGTCAAGCCGCTGTGGTCGAAGCTCGGCACGATCCTCGGCGTCGCGCTCGGCGGATTCGACATGTGGTGCAACACGCTCGGTTTCTCGCTGTTCGGCACCCAGTCGCATGCCAAGCCCGATCGCAAGACGCTCGATCCGGCGAAAGCGCACACGCCGATCGCCTACCCGAAGCCGGACGGCAAGGTCTCCTTCGACAAGCTGTCCTCGGTGTTCCTCTCCAACACCAATCACGAAGAGGACCAGCCGGTTCATCTCAAGGTTGCGGACATGAACCTGCAGAAGACCTCCGAGCACGACGTCTTCGCGGGACCCTCTAACCGCTATTGCCCGGCCGGTGTCTATGAATGGGTCGAGGAGGCCTCGGGTCCGCGCTTCCAGATCAACGCCCAGAACTGCGTCCATTGCAAAACCTGCGACGTGAAGGACCCCAACGGCAATATCACCTGGGTTCCCCCCGAGGGGGGCGGTGGGCCCAACTACGAGGCCATGTGAGCACGATTGCGTGAGCCAAGGCACATACGGAGGTGCAGCGGTCGGCCACGATAAGGCCACACTGCGGCGGTTGTGGGATAACGGCGAACGGTTCGAGCGTCCGATCAAATGTCGCCCGAATCCTTGCGGTTAGGCAGCAAACACGGCATTGTCACGCGCCAACGGCGTTTGATGCGGCCGCGGGGGTTCGCATTCGAAACGACCTTAAAATTCCTCAAAAGCTAGAGCGAGCCGTGATGTTTTCCATTCGTTGCAATCGCTGGACTGTTGCTGCCGTTGCGCTGACCGCGCTGGTGATGCCCGGCTCGATTTCTGCGCAGACGCCTGAGCATCCGGATACCACGACGCAGTTTCCGACTCGCAACGAGCTGAAGATGCTCACGACCTCGGGCAGCTATCTTGCCGCGCGCCACGCAAGCGTCGAGCGCGACGCGGCTTCCGCCGCCGAGTTCTATCGCTCCGCGCTGCGCTCCGACCCGAAGAACAACGAGCTGCTGGATCGCGCCTTCATCTCCTCCGTAGCCGACGGCGACATCGACGAGGCCGTGAAACTCGCCGACCGGATTCTGGCGACCGACAAGACGAACCGCGTCGCGCGGCTCGTGGTCGGCGTGCAAGCGCTGAAGCAGAAGAGATATGCCGCAGCCCAGCTCAACATCAACCAGTCGATCCGCGGCCCCATCACGGACCTGGTCGCAACCCTGCTGTCGGCCTGGGCCGCCTATGGCGCCGGTGACACCAAGACCGCCGTGGCCAATATCGACAAGCTGACCGGTCCCGATTGGTATCCGATTTTCAAGGATCTCCATGCCGGTATGATCCTGGAGCTGTCAGGCAAGGAAAAGGACGCCGGCGCGCGCTTCGAGCGGGCCTACAAGCTTGACGATTCCATGCTGCGCATCACCGAAGCCTATGCGCACTGGCTGACGCGCAACAAAGACGAGGAAAAGGCGACCGAGATCTACGAGGCCTTCGACAAGAAGCTCGCGCGCCATCCGCTGGTGCTGGAAGGCCTGCGCGAGACCAAGGCGGGCAAGAAGCTGCCGCCACTGGTCGATTCGCCGCAGGCCGGCGCGGCGGAAGCGCTGTACGGCATCGGCGCGACGCTGACGCGGCGCGGCGGCGAGGACCTCGCGCTGGTCTATCTGCAGCTTGCGCTCTATCTGCAGCCGAGCCATCCGCTCGCGCTGTTGTCGCTTGCCGACCTCTATGAAACGGTGAAGCGCCCGCAGATGGCGATCAAGGTCTATCAGCGCGTGCCGGCGAACTCGCCGTTGAAGCGCAACGCGCAGATCCAGCTCGCGACCGATCTCGATGCGGCCGACCGCAGCGACGAGGCGATCAAGATCCTGAAGGACGTCGTCGCCGCCGATCCGAAGGACCTCGAAGGGATCATGGCGCTCGGCAATATCGAGCGCGGCCGCAAGAAGTTCGCCGATTGTGCCGACACCTATTCCAAGGGCATCGACGTGCTGCCCGAGGGTAGCGACAATGCCAAGGCCAACAGCGTCTACTACTATTACCGCGGCATCTGCGAGGAGCGCTCGCATCAGTGGCCGAAGGCCGAAGCCGACATGAAGAAGTCGCTCGAGCTGCAGCCCGATCAGCCGCATGTGCTGAACTATCTCGGCTATTCCTGGATCGATCAGGGCGTCAATCTCGACGAGGGCATGAAGATGATCAAGCGCGCCGTCGAGCAGCGTCCCGACGACGGCTATATCGTCGACTCCCTCGGCTGGGCTTACTACCGTCTCGGCAACTACGACGACGCCGTCAAGAACCTCGAACGCGCGGTCGACCTCAAGCCTGAGGATCCGACCATCAACGACCATCTCGGCGACGCCTATTGGCATGTTGGCCGCAAGCTGGAGGCGAAGTTCCAGTGGGCCCATGCCCGCGACCTCAAGCCGGAGCCGGAAGACCTGCCGAAAATCCTGGCCAAGATCGAAAAAGGATTGACTGACGAACCGCCGCCGGCGGCGGCGGCCGCCGCCGACAAGAAGAAGGACGACGCCAAAGAGGACGGCAAGGGCGGCTGATCAGCGAGTGAGGTGGGGGCTTCTCGCCGATGCTGAGTGATGAGGGGCGGGCCAAGGTCAACCTGACGCTGCGAGTCGTCGGGCGCCGCGTCGACGGCTATCACGATCTCGAAAGCGTGGTCGCGTTCGCCGACTGCGCCGATCGTCTGACGCTTGATCCCGCATCGGCGCTGTCGCTGAAGACCACGGGGCCGCTGGCGCAGGCCTGTGGCGAGACCGCGGACAATCTGGTGCTGAAGGCCGCGCGGCTGCTCTCCGAGCGCGTGCCGGACCTGAAGGTGGGCGCCTTCACGCTCGAAAAGGTGTTGCCGGTGGCCGCCGGTATCGGCGGTGGCTCGGCGGATGCGGCGGCTGCGTTGCGGCTATTGGGACGATTGAACGGGCTCGCGCAGGATGATGCGCGCCTGCACGAGGTGGCGCTCGCGACCGGTGCCGACGTGCCGGTGTGCCTTGCCTCGCGCGCCTGCGACATGACCGGCGTTGGTGAAAGCCTGTTGCCGCTGAACCTGCCGAAACTACCCTGCGTGATGGTCAATCCCCGCGTCCCCGTCGCGACCAGGGACGTGTTTACCGCGCTCGGCTTGCGCAACGGCGAGCTTCTGGTCAGTGCTGCCGACGTCATCGAATCGCCGGCCTGGCCGGGCGGCGGCGCGTCGATCGGCGCCTGGGTCGACGCACTATCGATCGTCCCCAACGACCTCGAAGCGCCGGCGATCCGCATTCAGCCCGTGATCGGTGATGTACTGTCTGCACTCCGCGATTCCGAGGGCGTGTTGTTGTCGCGAATGTCGGGATCGGGCGCGACCTGCTTTGCGATTTTCGGCGACGACGCCCTGGCGCGAGCCGCATCTGAAGCGATTGCGCGCGATCACCGCCACTGGTGGGTGCACGCGGGCGTGCTGAGCTAGGTGCGATCTCACGGTCTGTAGGGTGGGCAAAGGTGCGAAGCGCCGTGCCCACCATGATCTATCCGCTTTGTCGTTCGGGATGGTGGGCACGCTTCGCTTTGCCCACCCTACTAGATTACGCTTCGGGCTAATGCGACCGCGCCAGGCAGAACGCCACGACCTGCTCCAGCGCGGAGCGCATCGGCGAGGCTGGAAACAGCGCCAGCGCATCGACGGCGATCGCGCCATAATGCTGGGCGCGGCTTGCGGTGTCCTCGAGCGCGCGATGCTTGGTCATCAAGCCGATGGCGTGATCCAGATCGCCGTCCTTGATCTCGCCGCGCTCCAGCGCCCGCACCCAGAAGGCGCGCTCGGTGTCGTTGCCGCGCCGGAACGCCAGCACCACGGGCAGGGTGATCTTGCCCTCGCGGAAATCGTCGCCGACATTCTTGCCGAGCTTGGTCGACTTGCCGCCATAGTCGAGCACATCGTCGACGAGCTGGAAGGCGATGCCGAGATTCATGCCCACCGAACGGCAGGCGGTCTGCTCCGGCTTCGGCCGGTTGGCGATCGCGGGTCCCACCTCGCAGGCGGCCGCGAACAATTCAGCGGTCTTGCCGCGGATCACGGCGAGATATTCGTCCTCGGTGGTCGCGGTGTTCTTGGCCGCGGCAAGCTGCATCACCTCGCCTTCGGCGATCACGGCCGCCGCGGTCGAGAGGATGTCGAGCGCGCGCATCGAGCCGACCTCGACCATCATGCGGAACGCCTGGCCGAGCAGGAAGTCGCCGACCAGCACGCTCGCCTCATTGCCCCACAGCATCCGCGCCGACAATTTGCCGCGCCGAAGCTCGCTCTCGTCGACGACGTCGTCATGCAGCAGTGTCGCCGTATGCATGAATTCGACCGCCGCGGCGAGCTTGATATGGCCGTCGCCGGAATAGCCGGCGAGCTGGGCCATGGCGAGCGTCAGCATCGGGCGGAGCCTTTTGCCGCCGGAGGAGATCAGGTGGTTTGCAACCTCCGGGATCATGGTCACGTCCGAGCCCGTCCGCGACAGGATCGTGGCGTTGACGCGCTCCATGTCGGCGGCGACGAGCTTGACCAGCGGGTCGATCGAGGCGTCCTGAGGGTTCTCGAAAGGTACAATAACCGCCACGCCGGTCTCCACATTTGCTATTCTGGTTCCGACAATAGAAAGTGCAGGGGCGTGCGGCAAGTACGTGGTTGCGGTTGACAGCGCGGCCTCGGGGCCGACGACGCGGCGGCGCTGAAGAAGGAGTGCGGCAAGTTGCGGGAACTGGTTCGGACCAACGATATCGTGCTGGTGTCGGCGATCGGTGCGCTGCTCGACGGCGCCAATATCGATCACCTGGTGGCCGACCAGAACATGAGCATCATTGAAGGCTCGCTCGGCATCCTGCCGCGGCGGATACTGGTGCATGACGACGACGTCGACGCGGCCCGGCAGGTCCTCGTCGACGCCGGGCTGTCGCACGAACTAAGGCCCGATGAGTGAGCATTTGACCGGCATCACCGAGGATCTCTTTCTCGGCGGACGATTGCGCCTGCGCCAACCAAGGAAGGGCCACCGCGCCGGCCACGACGCCATGCTGCTGGCGGCCGCGACCGCGGTTGAGGCGGGAGATCAAGTGGTGGAGTTCGGTGCCGGCGTCGGCGCCGCCGGACTGGCGCTTGCCAGACGCGTCGGTGGGATCGTGCTGAGGTTGGTCGAGATCGATCCGCAGCTAGCAGCGCTGGCGCGCGACAATGCCGCTGCCAACAACGTCGCCGCCGATGTCCTCGTGCTCGACGTGACCGCCTCCGCGGAAGCTTTCGAACGATGCGCCCTGAAGCCGGACAGCGTCGATGTCGTGCTGATGAACCCGCCCTTCAACGATGCCATGCGGCATCGTGCCTCACCGGACACAGGGCGTGCTTCGGCGCATGTTGCCGATACCGAGACCCTCGATGGCTGGATTGGCGCAAGCCGAAGGCTGCTCAAATCCGGCGGCCGGCTTACGCTGATCTGGCGCGCCGATGGGCTCTCGGATGTATTGGCGGCGCTGGCGCGGGGCTTCGGGAGCCTTGCGATCCTGCCGGTGCATGCCGATCCCACCAAGCCTGCGATGCGCGTGCTGGTTCGCGCGGTCAAGGGCGGCAGGGCGCCGACGCGCATCCTCGCCGGGCTGATGCTCAACGAGGAGACGGGCGTGCCCAACAAAGAGGTCGCGGACATGTTAGCGGGAGGCGAGGTTCTGCCGCTGGCGAAGCCCTGAAGCGAGCGCGGCGTCTACTGCTGCAGCGATTTCGACCGCTGTTCCCGTGCGGGCGTGAAGCGAACTGCAGCGAGAAGGGTACCGATCAGCATGATCAGCAAATAGATTTTCATGTCTTTCTCCGCTGCATCGTCGCAGCCAGCCAAACAATTGAATGCAATCGGTGTTCCGGTCGAAGGGTTGACAGTGGCGTGATAAAAAGTGGTCAAATCGAGGTAACGGCATGACGGAACGAATAAGTGATCGAGCGGAAGTTCGCGGTGGCTGGGCGGGCCTGGTCGACCGCGGCATGGCGATGCTTCCAGCGCGCCTGAGGCGCGGAGTCGCTGTGGTTCCCGTGGTGCGGCTGACCGGAGTGATCGGTGCCGTCACGCCGCTCCGGCCAGGGATGACACTCGCCGGCGTCGCCAAGATGCTGGAGCGCGCCTTCTCCATGAAGAACGCCAAGGCGGTGGCGCTCCTGATCAACTCGCCCGGCGGCTCGCCGGTGCAATCGCGTCAGATTTACCTGCGCATCCGTCAGCTCGCAGCGGAAAAGAAGCTGCCCGTGTTGGTGTTCGTCGAGGACGTCGCGGCGTCCGGCGGCTACATGATCGCCTGCGCGGGCGACGAGATTTTCTGCGATCCATCCTCGATCATGGGATCGATCGGGGTGGTCGGCGGGTCATTTGGCATGACCGAACTGATCAAGAAGGTCGGCGTCGAGCGCCGGCTTTATACCGCGGGCTCGCACAAGGCGATGCTCGATCCGTTCCTCCCCGAGGATCCCGATGATGTGGCGCGGCTGAAGGCGATCCAGCGTGAGATCCACGCGATCTTCATTGCGCTCGTGAAGCAGAGCCGTGGCGCGCGCCTGAAGGGCGCCGAGGACGTGCTGTTCACCGGCGAATACTGGGCCGGCGAGACGTCGGTCTCGCTTGGCCTGGCGGATGGCATCGGCGACCTGCGCTCGACGCTCAGGGCCCGCTATGGCGAGAAGGTGCTGACCCCTGTAATTGCTCCCGCCAGTGGCTTGCTGGCGGGGCTGCTGGGCCGAAGGTCCCCAGGAGCGGGCGCGTTGGCTGCGCTGGATATGTCTGCCGGCCTGCCGGAGGAACTGATTTCGGCGCTGGAAACACGGGCGATTTGGGCTCGATTCGGCTTTTGAAGGGGGACCTGCCCGCGCTATTTGGTCACGAATATGTTGGATTGCGCCGTACCCGGCCATGGGCGAGAATATGGACAGGGGGCCAGACGGATAGAGGATCGACCGATGCCGCCATTCATCGCATTTGCGGGCGTCCTGGGCGGGCTCGCGGTGATGCGCTGGGCCTACAAGACGGCGCAGCGGATCAACCAGGAGCTTGAGGAGCTGCGCATGGGCCGCGTCGCGGAAGCCGCGCAAGCGAGCGAAATCAAGACGCTTCGCTGCGACCCCGTTACCGGCGCCTACCGGCCGGGCTAATCAAGCGGATTTCGGCTTCGCTTCGGCGACGTTTGGCGCCGCCATTACCTTGATTCCTTTTCCAGCCGCCGATACGGTCCCGCGCTCTTTACCCGCTTTTTCGCGAGACCTGTTGCGACGATGGATACGCTGCCTCCCCATATGCGCCCGGATCGCTCGTTCCAGGGCTTCATCCTCGCGCTCCAGCGGTTCTGGGCGGAGCAGGGCTGCGTCATCCTGCAGCCCTATGACATCGAAATGGGCGCCGGCACCTTCCATCCCGCGACGACGCTGCGCGCGCTCGGGCCAAAGCCGTGGAACGCGGCCTATGTGCAGCCCTCGCGCCGGCCCAAGGATGGCCGTTACGGCGAAAATCCGAACCGCATGCAGTACTACTACCAGTTCCAGGTGATCATGAAGCCGTCGCCGGGAAACCTTCAGGAGCTTTACCTGAAGTCGCTGGCCGCCATCGGCATCGACTCCGCAGTCCATGACATCCGCTTTGTCGAGGACGATTGGGAGAGCCCGACGCTCGGCGCATGGGGCCTGGGCTGGGAGTGCTGGTGCGACGGCATGGAAGTCTCCCAGTTCACCTACTTCCAGCAGGTTGCCGGCGTCGAATGCGCGCCGGTTGCGGGCGAACTCACCTACGGACTCGAGCGGCTTGCGATGTACGTGCAGGGCGTCGACCGCGTCTACGATCTCAACTTCAACGGCCGCGACGGCGCCGAGAAGGTCACCTATGGCGACGTGTTCCTGCAGGCCGAGCAGGAATATTCGCGGCACAATTTCGAATATGCCGACACCGCGATGCTGTTCGAGCAGTTCAAGATGGCCGAGGAGGCCTGCAAAAAGTATCTCGCAGCCGGCTGGCGCCAAGGTGGCAATCAGAAGGAGCATCTGATGGCGCTGCCGGCCTATGACCAGTGCATCAAGGCAAGCCACGTGTTCAATCTGCTCGATGCGCGCGGCGTGATCTCGGTGACGGAACGACAGAGCTATATCTTGCGCGTGCGCGAGCTGGCGAAAGCCTGCGGCGAAGCCTGGGTGCACACCGAAGCGGGGAGGGCGACATGAGCGAACGTGCCATTGGCGGCAGGACGCTGATCCCCGTTGAAGTGAAGGCGGGCGAGGAGCTTTTGTGGTGCGCCTGCGGCATGTCGTCAAGCCAGCCGTTCTGCGACGGTAGTCACGAAGACACCGAATTCTCACCGATGGAATACGTGGCGCCGGAAACCAGGCGCGTGTTCTTCTGCACCTGCAAGCGCAGCAAGAACGCGCCGCTGTGCGACGGCTCGCATAAAGAGCTTCCAGTTTAATGCCCGATCTCCTGCTCGAGTTGTTCTCCGAGGAAATCCCCGCGCGCATGCAGGCGAAGGCGGCGGACGATTTGCGCCGCATGGTGACCGACAGGCTCGTCGCCGAAGGCCTGGTCTATGAGGGCGCGAAAGCCTTTGCGACGCCGCGGCGGCTGGCGCTGACCGTGCACGGCGTGCCGGCGCGGCAGCCGGACTTGAAGGAAGAGCGCCGCGGCCCGCGCGTCGGCGGGCCTGATGCCGCGATCCAGGGATTTTTGAAAGCAACCGGGCTGTCGTCGATCAGCGAAGCAAAAATCCAGCCGGACAAGAAGGGCGATTTCTACATCGCGCTGATCGAGAAGACGGGCCGCGCCACGATCGATGTGCTCGCCGAAGTGCTGCCGGTCATCGTGCGCACCTTCCCCTGGCCGAAATCGATGCGCTGGGGCGCGCGCTCGGCCAAGCCCGGCTCGCTCAACTGGGTGCGGCCGCTGCACGCGATCACCGCGACCTTCGGGCTCGAGACCGAAGAGCCCGATGTCGTGAAATTCGCGATCGACGGCATCGAGGCCGGCCAGACCACCTACGGCCACCGCTTCATGGCGCCCGCCGCCATCAACGTGCGCCGCTTCGAGGATTACGAGGCGAAGCTCCTTGATGCGAAGGTCGTGCTCGATGCCGAGCGGCGCAAGGACACGATCCTCACCGACGCCAAGCAGCTAGCGTTCGCGCAAGGCTTTGAGCTGGTCGAGGATCAGGGGCTGCTGGATGAAGTCGCGGGCCTCGTCGAATGGCCGGTCGTGCTGATGGGCTCCTTCGACAAGGAATTTCTGTCGACGCCTGACGAGGTCATCCGCGCCACCATCCGCAACAACCAGAAATGTTTCGTGGTGCGCGATTCCAGGACCGGAAAACTCGCCAACAAGTTCATCGTCACGGCCAATATCGAGGCAGCCGACGGCGGCAAGACCATCATCGCCGGCAACGAGCGTGTGATCCGTGCGCGGCTGAGCGATGCGAAGTTTTTCTATGAGACGGACCTGAAGACGAAACTTGAGGATCGTCTGCCGAAATTCGATTCCATCGTGTTTCACGAGAAGCTGGGTACGCAGGGCGAGCGGATCAAGCGCATCGAGCGGCTGGCCACGGAGCTCGCGCCGCTGGTCGGTGCTGACGTCGAGAAGGCTAGGCGCGCTGCGCATCTGGCAAAAGCCGATCTGCTCACCGAAGTGGTCGGCGAATTTCCCGAGCTGCAAGGCTTGATGGGGAAATACTACGCGCTGGCTCAAGGCGAGGATGCGTCTGTCGCAGCTAGCTGCGAAGAGCATTACAAGCCACAGGGCCCCGCCGATCGCGTGCCGACCGATCCGGTCTCGGTCGCAGTCGCACTCGCCGACAAGATCGATACACTGGTCGGCTTCTGGGCGATCGACGAGAAGCCGACGGGATCGAAGGACCCCTATGCGTTGCGTCGCGCGGCGCTTGGAATGATAAGGATTCTGATCTCAAGCGAACTTCGCATACACCTGTGGGATGCCTTTTCGCGTGCTACGGTGATCTATCGCCAGAGCGGCAATGCTAACGTGACGGCTGGAATCGACGCTTGGATAAAGAAAGCTGACGAGGCACGCGAAAGTGTCCGCGATACCTTGGAGCGAGTTTCGAAAGGATTGGGTGCGTCGGGTCTTCAAGACTTCTTCGCCGACCGCCTCAAAGTCCAGCTCCGCGAGCAGGGAGCACGCCACGATCTTGTCGACGCCGTGTTCTCACTCGGCGGCCAGGATGATCTTCTGCTTGTCGTCCGCCGCGTCGAGGCGCTCGGTCAATTTCTCGATAGCGACGACGGTAAGAACCTGCTTGCCGGCACCAAGCGCGCGAACAACATCCTTGCCATCGAGGAGAAGCGGGACAAGCGGACCTTCGACGGCGCACCGAACCCGGCGCTCTATAGCCTTCCGGAAGAAAAGGCGCTTGCGGATGCGATCGACCTCGCGAAAGTGGAGGCCAGCGTCGCCGTGATGAACGAGGATTTCGCCAGCGCCATGAGCTTCATGGCGATGCTCCGTCCCGCGGTCGACGCGTTCTTCGATCATGTCAAGGTCAACGACGACGATCCGAAGGTGCGCGAGAATCGCCTGAAGCTGCTCAACGAAATCCGCAGCGCCACGCGCGCGGTCGCGGATTTTTCGAAGATCGAGGGTTGATAATGGGCCTGTCATTCCGGGATGGTCCGAAGGACCAGACCCGGAATCTCGAGATTCCGGGTTCGCACGTCGTGCGCCCCGGAATGACGTCGGCGGGTACACAAAAAATCCCCGCCCGGCGGGGGAATACCGGGCGGGGGATGTCTGCTACTGCTGCGGCAGCCAGACATTCAGTTCTCAGCGGCTAACGATGTGCGATCGTGCTAGTCGATGATCTGCACGATGCGGCGCGTGTGCGGCTCGACCAGCACGGTCTCGCCATTCACCACGGTGTAGCGATAGGTCGTTGCGCCGAATGTCTGCGGCACGTCGTAATAGGTTACGCCGGCTTCCGGCAGCACACCGCCGACCACGACGCGATCCGGAATGGTGTAGGTCGGCACGCGCTCACGGATCACATAGTCACGAAATGCCGGCTGCTGCTCCACCGCGATGGTCGGCTCGTCGGTCACGACGACGCCCGGACGCGCCACGCCGACCGTCTGCGCAAGCGTCGCGGCCGGTGCGCCGATCGCCGTGGCGATCGCTGCGATGGCAAGTATCTTGTGCTGCATAGGCTGCTCCTCTCGTCATGATGCAGACAGGCGATTTGCGCCTGCTTGCGGCACGGCAGCCCAATGCATCGCGCCTGACATCGTTCCGAGGAACAGTCGATCTTCTCGGCGGCATTTTCGGGCAATTTTCCTGGTGAGCGGAACCGCGCAGCGGCTGGCGCGTCTCCTATTCCGGAACCCGCGAAGCTACTATGCCGACCTTGAATCGATTCCCCCCGCATCACAGGAGTATCTATGGTCATCACGACTGCGCATATTTCGCCACTGTTGTCCCTTCTTGCCGGCGCGTTGATCCTGATCATGCCGAGGTTGCTCAATTTCATCGTGGCGCTCTTCCTGATCATCAACGGATTGATCGGGTTGGGCCTGCTCCGCTGGCTCCATCTGTAGCTTAAGTCTGGAAAGGCGGTTTCGCGGCTTGCGCGGAACCGCCCAAAATGGTGTAAGGCGCGAAAAACTCACCCCCTCACCGGATGTTCAGAGAGCCATGGCCAAAGCCGTTGCGAAGTCGAAGAAAATCTCAGCGAAATCAAAGCCATCGACGGCAGGCCGGGCGAAGCCCGCCCCTGTGGCTGCGGCGCGTAAGGCGCTGAAGAAAGCCCCGGCCAAGCCGGTGGCCAAACAGGCTGCGAAAGCGCCGGCCACGGAGGCGGTCAAGGCCGGCAAATGGGTCTATACCTTCGGCGACGGCAAGGCCGAGGGCAAAGCAGGCCTGCGCGATCTCCTGGGCGGCAAGGGCGCCAACCTCGCCGAGATGGCCAATCTCGGCCTGCCGGTGCCGCCCGGCTTCACCATCCCGACGTCGGTCTGCACCTATTTCTACGCCCACGACAAAACCTATCCGAAGGAATTGAAGGCGCAGGTCGAGAAGGCACTCGAGCATGTCGGCAAGCTCGCCGGCAAGATGTTCGGCGATTCGACGAACCCGCTTCTGGTCTCGGTGCGCTCGGGAGCGCGCGCCTCGATGCCGGGCATGATGGACACCGTGCTCAATCTCGGCCTCAACGACCAGACGGTGGAGGCGCTCGCCGAGCTCTCCGGCGACCGCCGCTTCGCCTATGACAGCTATCGCCGCTTCATCACGATGTATTCGGATGTCGTGCTCGGCTTCGAGCATCATCATTTCGAGGACATCCTCGATACCTTGAAGGACGGCCAGGGTTATTCCCTCGACACCGACCTCACGGCCGAAGACTGGGTCGAGGTTGTCGGCAAGTACAAGGACGCGGTCGCGCGCGAGACCGGCAAGGAATTCCCGCAGGACCCGCACGACCAGTTGTGGGGCGCGATTGGCGCCGTGTTTTCTTCCTGGATGAATGCGCGCGCGGTGACCTACCGCAAGCTGCATGACATTCCGGAATCGTGGGGCACCGCAGTCAACGTGCAGGCCATGGTGTTCGGCAACATGGGCGACACGTCGGCGACCGGCGTTGCCTTCACCCGCAATCCCTCGACCGGCGAGAGCCGGCTCTATGGCGAGTTCCTGATCAATGCGCAGGGCGAGGACGTCGTTGCCGGCATCCGCACGCCGCAGGACATTACCGAGTATGCGCGGCAGGAGTCCGGCTCCGATAAGGCCTCGATGGAAATCGCGATGCCCGAGGCGTTCAAGGAGCTGACGCGGATCTACACGATGCTGGAGAAGCATTACCGCGACATGCAGGACATGGAGTTCACGGTCGAGCGCGGCAAGTTGTGGATGCTGCAGACCCGCGGCGGCAAGCGCACCGCCAAGGCGGCGCTGAGGATCGCCGTCGAGCTCGCCAATGAGGGCCTGATCTCCAGGAAGGAGGCGGTGTCGCGCATCGACCCCGCTTCACTCGATCAACTCCTGCACCCGACCATCGATCCTGACGCCAAGCGCGACGTGATCGCAACGGGCCTGCCGGCTTCTCCCGGTGCGGCCGCGGGCGAGATCGTGTTCTCCTCCGATGAGGCGGCAAAGCTCCAGGCCGATGGCCGCAAGGTCATCCTGGTCCGCATCGAGACCTCGCCGGAGGACATCCACGGCATGCACGCCGCCGAAGGCATCCTGACCACACGCGGCGGCATGACCTCGCACGCCGCGGTGGTCGCGCGCGGCATGGGCAAGCCCTGCGTCTCCGGCTGCGGCAACATCCGCGTCGATTATGGCCGCGGCACGATGAGCATCGGCTCGCGCACGTTCAAGACCGGCGACGTCATCACCATCGACGGCTCGCTCGGCCAGGTGCTGGCCGGCCGCATGCCCATGATCGAGCCGGAATTGTCGGGCGAGTTCGGCACGCTGATGAGCTGGGCCGATGAGGCCCGCAAGATCGGCGTACGCGTCAACGCCGATACGCCGGATGATGCGCGCACCGCGATCAAGTTCGGCGCCGAGGGCATCGGGCTTTGCCGCACCGAGCACATGTTCTTCGAGGAAACGCGTATCCGCACCGTGCGGGAAATGATCCTCGCCGAAGACGAGCAGGCCCGCCGCGCCGCGCTGTCAAAGCTGCTTCCGATGCAGCGCGCGGATTTCGTCGAGCTGTTCGAGATCATGAAGGGGCTGCCGGTCACGATCCGCCTGCTCGATCCGCCGCTGCATGAGTTCCTGCCGCACACCCACGCCGAGATCGAGGAGGTCGCGCGGGCGATGAACACCGATCCGCGGCGCCTCGCCGACCGCGCCCGCGAATTGTCGGAGTTCAACCCGATGCTCGGCTTCCGCGGCTGCCGCATCGCGATCGCCTATCCGGAGATCGCCGAGATGCAGGCGCGCGCGATCTTCGAGGCCGCGGTCGAAGCGCAGAAGCGCACCGGCAAGGCTGTCGGGCTCGAGGTGATGGTGCCGCTGATCGCGACCAAGGCCGAGCTTGATCTCGTCAAGGCGCGCATCGACGCGACCGCGCAGGCGGTGATGAAGGAGACCGGCACGAAGCTCGCCTATCAGGTCGGCACCATGATCGAGCTGCCGCGCGCCTGTCTGGTTGCGGGCGATGTGGCGAAAAGCGCCGAATTCTTCTCGTTCGGCACCAACGACCTGACGCAGACCACCTACGGCATCAGCCGCGACGACGCGGCGAGCTTCCTCGGCGCCTACGTCACCAAGGGCATCCTCGAGATCGATCCCTTCATCGCACTCGATCAGGATGGTGTCGGCGAGCTCGTCAAGATCGGCGTGCAGCGCGGGCGCAAGACGCGGCCGGATCTGAAGGTCGGCATTTGCGGCGAGCACGGCGGCGATCCAGCCTCCGTGGCTTTCTGCCACGAGGTCGGTCTCAACTACGTCTCATGCTCGCCCTATCGCGTGCCGATCGCCCGCCTCGCCGGCGCACAGGCCGCGATCGGCAAGGCAGTCGCGAGCCAGGCGTGACTCTCTTCGTCATTCCGGGCCTGCGCCTTGCGGCGCATCCCGGATTGACAAGTGGATAGAGAGTGCGCCAATCGACTGTCCCGCGATGAAACGGGTGTCAGCAAAAATTCTTCATCCCGCTTTTGTTGACCGGATCTTTACCACTTCCACTCAAGCGCCATTTACCAACGTTTTCGAAGCCATCTCGGCACGCGCTGCGATGGCTTGCCTGTGTCATGCGCGCAACGCGGATTAACGCCCCGGCAACCTAAATTAGATAACACCGGAAAAGATCGAATTGCACGGAAGTACTGCATTCGAGCTCACAGAGTGTAGCGTTGCGTGAGTGCGTTGATACCAGTCAAGCGTAAGCGGCCGAAGGGCGCACGTTTCGCGTCCTTCGGTTTCGCGCTTTGTATCTTCGCTCTGATGCCGAGCGAGACCGGCTATCAGGACATCGCCTCGCTGCTCGCGCGTCAGCCCGGCGTCGGTGAACGCTGGCAAAAGCGCGTCACCGGCGCGGCCGCTACGATCCAGCTCGCGACCTATAGCTTCGGCCGTCCGATCGGCACGTCCGCGCCGGAGAGCGCGACCTATCGGCTCGCAAGCCTCGAGGGTTTTGCGCCTGACGTCACGGGCTCGCTGCCGCGCAATTCGGTGCTGCAATCGCCGCCGCGTTACCAGCCCTCCGATTTCCCCAAGGTCGACCGCACGCTGAAGGGCGACCGGCTCGTGGTCGCGCCGTCTCCCGCGATTGAGCCCGAGACCGGCCGTCCCGACGAAGAGCCGCCGCCGCATGAAGATCCCACGACGTCCAACAGCTCGGTGATGGGCGCGAAGACCGCAGCGGTGCCCCCGCCCAAACCCGCGCCGCTCGATCCCGAATTGCAGGCGGCGATGAACGCACCGCCGCTGACGGAATACAATTCCTCCCCGCTCTCGTTGCCGCAGTACGACATCTCGCTGTCACTGGAGGCCCACCCGTTTGACGATCTGAGGGATAATCCCGACACGGACTCAACCCCGATCGAGCCGGGTCCGTCACGCGACGGCTTCAATATCCAGACCGCCAGCCTCTATTTCGGCAGCGGCTCACTGGGCGGTGCGTTCGAGGGCATGGAGCGTTGGGAGCCGGGCGAGGAGCCGACCATCGTGACGCCCGACCCCGACATGAAGGTGACGGCGTCGCTGCATTCTCCCTCCGATGAGGTGAATGAGACCGAGAGCGGCGAGAGCATCGCGCCGAAGGGCGAAGTCAACAGCGACAATCAGCTCTCGATCTCTCCGGCCCAGCGGCTCGGCCTCACCGACGAGAAGTCGCGCGCGAAGGCCGAAAAGTGTCTGGCGGAAGCGGTTTATTTCGAGGCTCGCGGCGAAGCCGTCCGCGGCCAGATCGCGGTCGCCCAGGTGGTGATGAACCGCGTGTTTTCCGGCAAATACCCGAACGATGTCTGCGGCGTGGTCTACCAGAACAAGCACCGGCACATGGCCTGTCAGTTCACCTTCGCCTGCGACAACTATGCCGACGTGATCCGCGAGCCGGACATGTGGGACCGCGCCAAGAAGATTGCGAAGGCGATGCTTGACGGCCTGATCTGGCTGCCGGAAGTCGGCAAGTCGACCCACTACCACGCCTATTATGTGCATCCGTCCTGGGTCCACGAGATGACCAAGCTCTGGAAGTTCGGGGTGCATACCTTCTATCGGCCGAAGGCGTGGGGCGACGGCAGCGACGAGCCGCGCTGGGGGACGCCGCAGCAGACCGCGGCGATCTCCAAGGAGCTCGCGGCGGAAGCCAAGAGCGAAGCGGAGATGTACCCGAATTCGATCAGGCGCTGATGCGGTTGTATCTTCCGCTCGTCATGCGCGGGCTTGACCCGCGCATCCGTCAAGAGAAATCTCTTTCCTTTGAGATAGATTGCCGGGTCAAGCCCGGCAATGACGACTCATACTTCAATATCCAGCGCCGCATCGAAATTCGGCGCCGAATGCGTCAGCGTGCCGGAGGAGATGTAATCGACGCCGGTTGCGGCGATGGCGGCAATCGAGCCCAGCGTGACACCGCCGGACGCTTCCAGCACGACGCGGCCGCTTGCGAGCTTTACCGCCTCCGTCAGCGTTGGAATATCCATGTTGTCAAGCAGCACGACGTCGGCGAGGCCGGTATCGAGCACCTCGCGAAGCTGGTCAATCGTATCGACCTCGATCTCGATCTTGACGAGAAGGCCGGCCACGCTGCGAGCGCGTTGCAGCACTGATGTGATGCCGCCGGCGACCGCGATATGGTTGTCCTTGATCAGGATCGCGTCGTCGAGCCCGAAGCGATGATTGAAGCCGCCGCCGCAGCGCACCGCATACTTCTCCAGCGCCCTCAAGCCCGGCGTGGTCTTGCGCGTGCAGCAGATGCGCGTGTTCGTGCCCGCCGTACGATGCACATATTTGGCGGTCAGCGTCGCAATCCCCGATAACCGGCCGACGAAATTCAGCGCGGTGCGCTCGCCCGACAGCACGGCGCGCGCGGGGCCGGAGATCGTCAGCACGCGCGCGCCTTTCGCCACTGTCGCGCCGTCGCGGAGATGCGCTTCGATTCCGATGTCGGGCGACAGCCTCTCGAACGTCGCGATCGCCAGCGGCAGGCCGGCGATCACGCCTTCCTCACGTGCGACCATCAGCGCGCGGGCCGGGGCGGCTTCCGGAATGGTCGCAATCGAGGTGACGTCGCCGGCGCGGCCGAGGTCCTCGTCCAGCGCGCGGACGATCGCCTCGTCTATTGCAAGCGGCGACAGGAACGCTTCGGGGCTCAGGAGCGAAGCAGGAACGATCATGAGATTTTCCTCAGGCTATCATCGGCTGCGCACCGTGCGGCGCCGACATTTCAAGCTTCAGCGCGACCTCGCGCGCTGCCGCGAGCGTCGTCATGGTGCGATGAGCGAGTTCAGGCCGCTCGGCCGGATGGTCGGCGCGGCAATGTGCGCCGCGGCTCTCGCGACGGCTCCAGGCGGAGGCTGCGACCAACAGCGCCGCGGTCGCCATGTTGCGCAGCCGGGTGTTGCCGGCGTCGCGCTCCAGCGCGGCGAAGGTGCGGACCGCTTCGGCCAACCCATCGTCGTCCCTGATCACGCCGACCTGCGAGCTCATCACGGCGCGCAACTTTTTCTCCGCCACCTGCGGCATGTCGCCATTCCGTGGGACAACCAGCGCGGACGCAAGGCGCGTGGCCACTGCGATCTCCTGACCTGCGATATCCTCCGCAATGCGTGCAGCGTAGACCACCGCCTCGAGCAGCGAGTTCGAGGCGAGACGGTTTGCGCCATGCGCGCCCGTCGAAGAGACTTCGCCACCGGCCCAGAGTCCTTTGAGCGAAGTGCGGCCGCGTGCATCCACGGCGATGCCGCCCATGTGATAGTGCGCGGCGGGTGCGACCGGGATCGGCCGTTTCGCCGGATCGAGGCCGGCTGCCAGACAGCTTGCGTAAACGGTCGGGAATTTTTCCGAGAAGCGCGTGCCGAGCGACTCGCGGGCGTCGAGAAAAGCGCCGCGACCCGCTGCAATTTCCGCGAACACGCCGCGCGCAACGATGTCGCGCGGGGCGAGCTCGGCGAGCGGATGAATGGCCGCCATGAAGCGTTCGCCACGATCGTTGATGAGCGTTGCGCCTTCGCCGCGCAGCGCTTCGGTTGCGAGCGGAGCGGGATCGCGGCCGACCATAATGGCGGTCGGATGGAACTGGACGAATTCCGGATCGGCGATGACGGCGCCGGCGCGCGCGGCCATCGCAAGCCCAAGGCCGCTCGCTTCGCGCGGATTGGTCGTCACGGCATAGAGATGGCCGATGCCGCCGGTCGCAAGCACGATGGTTCGGGAGGCGATGGTCACGGGCCGTGCCGTCGCATCGTGCGCTTTGCGCAGCTGTAGTCCGGTGATCGAACCGTCCTCGGTCAGCAGCGCCTCGGCACAAAATCCTTCGATCACTCGGATCGAAGCCGTTCGGCGCACGGCGTCCGTCAATGTGGCGATGATCGCCTTGCCCGCCATGTCGCCGCGCACATGCACGATGCGCCGCGCCGAATGCGCGGCCTCGCGTCCGACCGCGAGCCGGCCTTCGAGGTCGCGATCGAAGGGCACGCCGTAGCGGAGCAGATCTTCGATGCGCGCCCGGGCTTCGCGCGCAAGCGAGAGCGCGACGTCCGCGTCGACGATGCCGCCGCCGACCGCGATCGTGTCGGCGGCATGCGCTTCCGCGCTGTCGCCTTCGGCGACGGCCGCGGCGATGCCTCCTTGCGCCCATGCGCTTGACGCGCCTTCGCCAAGCGGGGCCGCTGAAATCAGGGTGACCGGACGCGGCGAGAGTTTGAGCGCGCAGAACAATCCGGCAAGCCCGCCGCCGACGATGACGACGTCGTCGGTCTTGCGGGTGAGGTAGTGGATATTGGTTGGCATGCTGTCTCCTCTCGTCGTCCTCGCGAAGGCGGGGACCCATAACCACAGGCAGTCGTGTGTGGCGAGGCCGTTGGTGATCGTTCTTCGCCCGCACTCCAGCCTGGGGTTATGGGTCCCGGCTCGCGCTTCGCTTGGCCGGGACGACATCCGTATTAGTTTTTGAGGTTGATCATCCGCTCGACCGAGCGCCGGGCCTTGACGGCAATCTCGGGATCGATCGTGACTTCCTCACGCAGATGAAGCAGGCTGTCCAGGATCTTCGCCAGCGTGATCCGCTTCATGTGCGGGCACAGATTGCATGGCTTCACCATCTCCACATCGGGCAGCTCGGCCTGCACATTGTCGGCCATCGAGCATTCGGTGATCATCACGATCCGCTTCGTCTGGTTTTGCCGAACCCAGTTGATCATGTGCGCAGTCGAGCCGGTGAAGTCGGCTTCCGCCAGCACGTCGGGCGGGCATTCCGGATGCGCGATGATCTGCACCGTGGGATCGGCCTCGCGACAGGCGCGCAGCTCGTCGCCGGTGAAGCGCTCATGCACTTCACACGCGCCCTTCCAGGCGATGATCTTAACGCCGGTTTTCGAGGCGACATATTTGGCGAGATATTGGTCGGGCAGGAAGATCACCTCCGGCGCATTCAGGCTCTCGACAACTGCAACCGCGTTCGACGAGGTGCAGCAGATGTCGACTTCCGCCTTCACATCGGCCGACGTGTTGACATAGGCGACCACCGGCACGCCGGGGAAGCGCTCGCGCAACACCCGCACATCAGCCCCGGTGATGGAGGAGGCGAGGGAGCAGCCCGCGCGCGAATCCGGGATCAGGACCCGCTTCTCGGGGTTCAGGATCTTTGACGTCTCCGCCATGAAGTGCACGCCGCACTGCACGATGGTGGAAGCTTTCACCTTGGTGGCTTCGACGGCGAGCTGCAGCGAGTCGCCCCTGATGTCGGCGACGCAGTGGAAGATTTCCGGCGTCTGATAGTTATGGGCGAGGATGACCGCGTCGCGCATGAGCTTCAGCTCGTTGATGGCCTTGATCATGGGCGCCATCAGAGGCCATTCGATCGGTGGAATCACGTGCTGGACTCGCGCATAGAGATGCGCGGTGGCGCGCTCGACTTCCGCCGTCCATTCCAGCGAGGGCATCGGCAGGGCGGTCGCGCGCGCGTCGGAGTAGGCTTTGCCCCGGACAGGAGCGACGGGAGGCCGCGATCTGTCGAAATCCTCGGGACCGTAGATTGCAGCGATCGGCATGTTGCGCCTCCATAGAAAATTATGCTCAAGATGAGCATATATTGAACGTTAGAAATCCGGCCCCTCTCGAGGCCGGCAGCTCAGAGTGAAGACATTATCCTCATTCTGAGCAAATCTAAATTAGCACGACGTCTCGGGGTTCGCTAGGCGCGGCGGCCATCAAGTCGTCGTGTCTGCTCGGAGGAATTTGCATCGCTGCGATGCGATAGGAATTTTTTGGACGAGGTCTTGGATTTGCATGCAGCTGCATTAACTCTTGGTAATCAACGCAGCCGATTCTCTCGGAGCCGCGAGCACGTAGGGGCACTCCATGGCAACAACTGCGGACGACGTTCGTCCGGCTTCGAATCCCACAAGCTGGCGCACGCCGCTTGTCATCATCAGCTGCGGCTGCGCGATTGCGCTGTTGGGCTTTGGCCCGCGATCGGCGCTGGGCTTTTTCATCCAGCCGATGGGCCGCGAATTTTCGTGGGGCCGCGATGTGTTCGGTCTGGCGTTCGCCGTGCAGAACCTGTTGTGGGGACTTGGCCAGCCGGTTGCCGGCGCCATCGCCGACCGCTTTGGCAGCCTTCGCGTGATATGCGTCGGCGCGCTGCTCTATGCGGCTGGCCTTCTGATGATGCGCTATTCGGCGTCGCCCCTGTCGCTCAATCTCGCCGCCGGCGTGCTCGTTGGTTTCGGGTTGTCCGGCTGTTCTTTCAACCTGGTGCTGTCGGCTTTCTCGAAACTGTTGCCGCCGGACCGGCGCGGCCTGGCGCTTGGCGCCGGAACCGCGGCCGGATCGTTCGGGCAATTCGTATTCGCGCCGTTCGGTGTGGCGCTGATCGACAATTTCGGCTGGCAGTCGGCGCTGACCGTGTTTGCCGCGCTGATGCTCGTAATCGTGCCGCTGTCGCTCGCGCTCTCGACGCCGCCAGCAACCGCGACGAACGCGCCGGTAACACAGCAGCAATCGTTCGTGACCGCGCTTGCAGAAGCTTTCGGCCACCGCTCCTATGTGCTGCTTGTGCTCGGCTTCTTCACCTGCGGCTTTCAGCTCGCGTTTGTCACCGTGCATCTGCCGGCGTTCCTCGTCGATCGCGGCATTCCCGCGCATATCGGCGGGTGGGTGATGGCGTCGATCGGCCTCTGCAACATGATCGGCTCGCTCAGCGTCGGCTGGCTGCAGAATCACCTGCCCAAGCGCTACATTCTGTCGGTGATCTATTTCGCCCGCGCGCTGGCCACCGTCGCCTTCATCTCGTTCCCGGTCACGCCGTTGACCGCGATCGCATTCGGCGCGGTCTCGGGCTTCCTTTGGCTGTCGACGGTGCCGCCGACCTCGGCGCTCGTCTCGCTGATGTTCGGCACGCGCTGGTTCGCGACGCTCTATGGTTTTGCCTTTGTCAGCCACCAGGTCGGCGGCTTCCTCGGCGTCTGGCTCGGTGGTGTCGTGTTCGAGAAATTCGGCTCCTACACGCCGATCTGGTGGCTCTCGATCCTGTTCGGCGTGCTCTCGGCGCTGGTCAACCTGCCGATCGTCGAAAAGCCGGTCGAACGCGCCGTTGCACAGCCGGCCTGATGCGATAAAACCCCTGAAGTAAAAATTCAGGGGAGCTTACCTTGGGAACGTTCAAGGCCATCAGGATCGACAAGGCGGAAAAAGGCACCACCGCCGCGCTCGCGCAATTCGACGAAGCCGACTTGATGGAAGGCGACGTTACGGTTGCCGTCGAATGGTCGACGCTCAATTATAAGGACGGTCTTGCCGTCACCGGCAAGGCGCCGGTGGTGCGGCGCTTCCCGATGATCGCCGGCATCGACTTCGCCGGTACAGTGGAGCAATCCTCGCATCCCGCATGGAAGGCCGGCGACAAGGTCGTCTGCACCGGCTGGGGCTTGGGCGAAACCCATCTTGGCGCCTATGCCGAGAAGGCACGCGTCAAGGGCGACTGGCTGGTGCGCCTGCCCGACGGCTTATCGGCGCGCGATGCGATGGCGATCGGCACCGCCGGCTTCACGGCGATGCTTGCCGTGCTGGCGCTCGAGAAGCAGGGCTTGTCGCCGAAGAGCGGGCCGATCGTCGTCACGGGTGCAGCCGGCGGCGTCGGCTCGGTTGCGACCGCCGTGCTCGGCAAGCTCGGCTATCACGTCATCGCCTCGACCGGACGCCTGTCCGAAGCACCCTATCTGAAGAGCCTTGGCGCGGCCGAGGTGATCGACCGCAACGAGCTCTCCGGCCCCGCCAAGCCGCTGGCGAAAGAACGCTGGGCCGGCGGCGTCGACAGCGTGGGCTCGACTACGCTCGCCAATTTGCTCGCGATGACGAAATACGGCGGGGCGATCGCCGCCTGTGGGCTGGCCGCCGGCATGGATCTGCCAGCGTCGGTCGCGCCGTTTATTTTGCGCGGAGTGTGCCTTCTGGGCATCGACTCCGTGATGTGTCCGATGGCGCCGCGAAAGGCAGCCTGGGAACGCCTCGCGCGCGACCTGGATCGATCGAAACTATCTGAAATCACTCATGAAATTACGCTTGGCCAGGTCATCGAGACAGCCTCCAATATCCTCGCCGGCCAGATCCGCGGTCGAATCGTGGTGAAAATTGTGTAATGACGTTCAGACTTTACCAACCAAGCTGCTCCAATGTTGCCACGGTTAGTATGGTAAGCAGCGGGTAAAGGGATCAGGCGTCACCCGCGGCTTGGGTCAAGTCGGAGTAAAGCAATGCTTGCGCGTTTTGTGTTGGGGACGGTCGCGGCTGGAGCCGTGATCATGCCGGCCATGGCAGGCATGATGACCGCGGACGAGGCGCGCAAGTTCGTCGCCGGCAAGGTGTTCACTTTCATCTGCTTCGACGGCACCCGTGGAGCGGGCCGCATCCTTGACGACATGGGCGCGGCGGGCGCGGTGCAGTTCTCCGGCACGGGGCCGATCCGGCACATTCGTCTGCCCGGCAACACGCTGCAGATTCGCGGCCAATCGGTTTGCGCATCGCTGCGGGGCCTGCCGTTCGAGCCCTGCTTCAATCTGGACAAGACTTCCGAGGTGAGCTTCCGCGGCTCGGTCTCGGGCATGGGCTTCGCCTATTGCGATTTCCACCATCAAGGTGCGACGCAGATGTTGATGGCGCGCGCCATCGCGCGACCGCGCTCGCACCGGAGCGAGCAGACCGGCTCGATCGGGCAGTCCCACGCCGAGGTCACCGCGCGCGTGGAGACGCCGCGGGTCGACAGCGCCAAGCTCGATCCCATCAAGTCCGAGCCTGTCAAGTCCGAGCCGAAGCCGGAAGCCACCAAATCCGAGAGTGCGCCGGAACTGCGCCGCTCGACCGAGTGAACGCCGCGTTACCAGGTTTCTGAAGTTCTTATGAAGCGCGCGCGTCGCCGTAGTCTTACGGTGGCATCTCTTTATGCGTTGGTAGCAACCCGCGATCCAATCTGCGGAAAAAGGGTGGGCGCAACGCACAGGCCAAAGGAATGCCGCTTTACTTCTTCCGCATCAGCCACGGGCGCTATTCCGGCGTCTCCGATCATCCGTCGGAATTCGCCGACCGCGACGCTGCCTGGACCGAAATGAAGTCGGTCTGCGCCAACTTGCTGGGCGGTATTGCGCGCACTCTCAAGCAAGACGCGCACTGGCACATGGAACTCCTGGACGAAACCAGGAAGCCGGTCTTTCGCATCCGCCTGATGGGTGAGACGCTGGACTGAAACCACGGCGGCACACCCGCCGCGATCGTGACCGGCCGTGCGAGCGGGCTGATCACGACGGTTGCGACGGGACGGCCGGCGGCGCTCTCGGCCGTCGCCGGAACAGGATGCGCTGGTAGAGCCAGCCGATCGCGACCAGCACGAGGCCGAGGCAGATGAACGACAGCGCGCGGTAGACGCCGGTCAGCGTCGACATATCGATCAGGAACGCCTTCACGATCGTCAGCGCGATCACGGCGGCGGACGCCAGCCGCGCACGCTCGGAATTGACGAGAATGCCGATTCCGAGCAGCACCACGCCGAATGCCAGCCAGGCGATCGAATAGGTATACTGCTCCGCGCCGGTTATGGCCCCGACATTGATGGTCGGACCGTGATAGAGCCTGCGGATTTCCAGCGTCACGTAGGTCAGTGCAAAGATCAGCGCGCCGGCGGCTATCGTGTTGGCGTAAGCCGAGCCGCGCTGGGCCGCGACCGCATAGGACAACAGCAGCATCAGCACTGCCGGCAGCGCATAGGCGAGCAGCAACAGATTGATGAAGCTGCCGTCGAGCTGGACGGTCGTCAGGATGGGGTTCTCAAACAGCAACAGCCCGAACACGGCCGTGAGCCCGGCAACGACGGTGAGCAGCGCCGCGCTGACGTTGTGCACGATGCTGCCTGTGCGCAGCCGCAGCCGCTCGAGCCCGATTGCCATGGCGAGCGCGGCAGAGACCTCCAGCGCGAACTCCGCAAGCGACGGCACGATACGATAGATGTCGCCGCCATAGATCGCGTGGCGGATCTCCAGGAACACCAGCAGCACGGTGAACAGGATGGCCGCGGCCTCCACTGTGCGCAGCGGGGCGTCGTCGGCGCGGCGGCGCAGGAAGTGGCTGCCGATCCAGAATGACGCAGCGGGAATGCCATAGCCCCACAGCAGCCAATTGAAGATCGGCGCGGCGCCGACAGCATCGCCTGCGATGCGCGGCTCATAGGCGATCCGAAGCACCACGATGCCGGCGAGGATTGCGGCGAGGCTGCGCAGGAAGGGGATCGGACGCTGCATCGAGATCCAGGCGGTGCCCATCGACGTCAGCGCAAGCGCAATCGTGAGCCAGCCCTTTTCCAGTGCGAAGGTGAGTGCCAGCGCCAGTGCGCCGAGCGTTCCTGTTGCAAACAACGCGGTCGAGATCATCAGTCCCGGCCGGCTCTCGCGCCGAGTAAGCGTCTCGGTCACGCCGCCGAATAGGGCGGCAAGGATCACGGCCAGGATCGCGAACGGAATCGAGCGGTCGAGATGCGCGATGCGCGCATACAGCGCGATCAATAGCGCGAGCGGCACGAAGGTCGCCGCTGCCGACCACACGACGGGGATGATGGCGCTCGCGAAGCGGCCCTGCGCCAGGAATCCGGAGATGCCAAATCCGCCGGCGAAGATCGCCGCCGCGACCAGATGCAGCGTGACGGATTCACCGATGGGGCTCGGGCCGATGCCGGGAACGGCACCGCCGGGCAGCACCAGCAAGTCCGGATTGCCGCGCACCGCCCATTCGGCGAACACGACAAACACGAAGAAGGCGGCGGCGCCGATGGCGCCGGTTGCCGCCGATGCACGCCAGGCGATGAGAATGGTAGCGGCGACCATGACCGCAAAAGCGATCAGTGCCGTGTCGGCATGTGCGCTCGCGAGCACGATGGCGGTGGCTCCGAGGAGATAGGCGGCGAGCGAGCCGGATGAAACGGGCTCAATCTTGCCTTCCTCGATATCGGGTCCGAACAACAAGCCGCAGACCACCAGCATCGCAGCGAGGATAAATCCTACGATGACGTGGAATACATGCGATGCGACCATCGACAGGCCGCAATCGATGCAGGGCAGGAGCCAGAACAAGGAAAATGCGATGGTCGTCACCGCGAGCCAGCCCCATAGCCGGATGCGCGCGAGGGCGAACGCGGCGGCGGTGACAATGGCGAGGTAGATGTAAAGCGCCCAATAGTCCGGCTGATCCGAGGCGACCAGCATCGGTGTCGCGAAGGCGCCGACCACGCCGAGGCCCGCGAGTGCGGGGCCATGCAGCAGCGCCGCTGCGAGTGTGCCGAGCGCCACCAGGGCAAGCAGGATGAAGGCGCTGGCGGGCGCGAGGAAGCCATAGAGCGCATAGGCGGCGTAGACGGTCGCGAAGGCGACCGCGGTGCCGGCGGCGGTCAGGATAGCCGGTATGTTGGCGATCGGGAGGGCTGCGATATCGGAGATGCTTTCCTTCCGCCTTGTCCATTCGCCGGCCACGAGCAACGCCAGCGCGAACAGGCCGCCGCAGACAATGCGCACGCGCGGACCGATCAGCCCCGCCTCGATCGAATAGCGCACCAGGAAAAAGCCGCCGAGCGCCAGCGCGAGGCCGCCGATCCAGACCACCCAGCGGGTGCCGAGCTGTTCCTCGAAGCCGGGATCGGCCGGCGGTGGTGGGGGTAGCGGCGGTGACGTGCTCTCCGCCGTGAGGGCGTCGGAGGGCGGTGTTTCTGCAGCAGGCGCGCTGGTCTCGCTTACTGAAGGCCCCGGTTCGGAGACCAGGGGCGGGGCATGCTCAGGCTCGGCGAGTGACGGAACAGGCGGCGGCGTTGCTCGCGCTTCCGCGGCTGCAGCGGCCTGCATCGCGTCGAGCCGGGCGCGCAACTCGCCGATGCGGCTGAACGCATTGCGCGCCACGATGAGGGCAGCGATTGCGACAATCAGGGAGAGAAAATCGAACGGCGAGTCGAACATGAAGTCTCCAGGCCTCAAGCCCGAAGTTCTGGGCCCGCCAGATCAATCATCTAGTGTCGAGCGCGAACGCGCAAGCCGGGCGCGGGCCGCTCCTGCAGCACTTCACGGCGGAAGCGAAACAGCGCGGCAGGTCGCCCGCCGGTTTGTGTCGACATCACGCCGGTGGGTTCGACCAGCGCGCCGGTTTCCACGAGCCTGCGGAAATTCTGCTTGTGCAGATGCCTGCCCGAAATCGCTTCGACGGTTCGCTGCAATTCCGTAAGTGTGAATTCGCCCGGCAAAAGTTCAAACACCACGGGACGATATTTCAATTTGCCGCGCAGCCGCGCGATCGCGGTTGCGAGAATCCGCCGGTGATCGAAACGCATGGAGACGCCGAGCGGGGGGAGCGTTGGGCGCTGGAGCGCCGCGGGTCGCCCATCGCGGCGCGCTTCCTCGACCAAGCCCGCCTCATAGAGCAGCTCGTAGCGGTCGAGCACGCGCTCCTCGTCCCAATGGGCGCCTTCGGTGCCGAAGTAGAAGCGGACCCGGTCCTTGCGAGGCAGCGCGCGTGTGGTCTCCGGCGCCTCGCCCTGCGCGGCCCATTTGGCCAGCTCGGGCAGGATATAGCGCTGGATGATCTCCGGCCGGTCCTGGCGCCAGTCTTCCCAGGGGAAGAATCGGTACCAGGGCTCGAAACTCGCGCCCGGCGCGCGCGCGCCGTTGGAGGCGATCGTGCGTGTCAGCGCGAGATAGCCGACGGAAGCGATATGGACCTCGGTGTCGCCAGGCTGGGCGTGCCGGCCACGGTCGCCGAAGGTGTAGAGCTGCTCGACATAGCCGAGCCGCAGTCCGGTCTGCGCTTCGACCCAATCGCGCAGGCCCATCTCGAAGGTGCGGTGCGCAACCGCATCGAACGGGCCGAAGGGGAGACCGGTGAGCTTGTCGCCGTCGGTACTGGAAGCTGTGAGGATCAGCGGCTCATTGTCTTCGAATGCGACGATCGCCGCCGTGAGACCGATCTCGATCGGCGTGAGAAGCTTGTCGCTCATCTGGCGGCAATCATTGGATCATTCCAGCTCGACGCGGAACGGCTTGCCTTCAACCATCATGGTAGCCGGACCGATTTGTTCGAGCGCGCGGACCATGCGGCCATCGCGGCCGAGCGCCTTGTCCGCGAGACTTACGATCAGCCGGTTGGGCGAGGCGATCGGAGAGGCGGCGCGGATTTTCTTCGCGATCTCCATCTCGTCGCGATGCGGGTTGAGCAGGCAGGCTGCGGCAAAGGCGCTCGCGGTGGAGCGGCTGACACCGGCGAAGCAGTGGATCACCATCGGCGCCTTGCGGTCCCAGCCGCGCACGAAGTTCAGCACTTGCTCGACATGCGCCTCCGAGGGCGTGATGTAGCCCTCCATCGGCTCGGTGATGTCGTCCATCGAGACCTTAAGGTGGTTCGTGGGATGCACGGAAGCCGGCCGCAGCACCTGGTCGACATTGCCCATCACCGTCAGCACATGGCTGGCGCCGGTCATGCGGACGATTTCGGGCAGTGCAGCGAGCGAGCAGACGTGAATCATGTCGGTCCTTTTTCGGCGGAACTATAGGCTTGGGAGTGCCGCCGTGAAAGCAGGTTCAGGACCTGCATTCAAGCCTGTAACGATTTGAATCTCGCGAGGAATCGCTTCTCGGCCTTGGCTGCGCTCCACGGCGTCAGATAGTCATGGCGCACGCTGTCGGGAAGGCAGGGATCGCGGCCGAACAGGCGCCTGGCCTCGGCCTCGGAGAATCCTGCGAGCAGCGTCGCTTCGAGATAGGCTGCGCCACGGTCGGCATTCTTGATCTGCGCCGTGACGTTGGCGTTGAGCTGGGCCGGCAATCCGAAGCGGATGTGGATCGCGGCAAGCAGTCGCTGTTCAACCACTTTGTAATCGCCGCCGAGCACCGCCTTGAACGGCGAGATCATGTCGCCGATTACATATTCCGGTGCATCATGCAGCAGCGCCGCCAGGCGGAGCTTTTCATCGAGGCGGGGCGTCTGCGCGCGCATCACGGCTTCCACCAGCAACGTGTGCTGGGCAACCGAGAAGATATGGGCGCCGCTGGTCTGGCCGTTCCAGCGTGCGACGCGCGCAAGTCCATGGGCGATGTCGGCGATCTCGATGTCGAGTGGGGAAGGGTCGATCAGGTCCAGCCGCCGCCCCGACAGCATCCGCTGCCAGACGCGCGTGTCGGCGGCGGCTCGTTTCGTTGCCGTCATTTGGCCTTGAGGCGCGGCTTGCGGTGGTGTGCGCCGCAGGTTCCGTGGCAGAAGCAGGTGACGAGATGGTCGTTGACCATGCCGGTCGCCTGCATGAAAGCGTAGACGATAGTGGGGCCAACGAACTTAAAGCCGCGCCCGGCAAGTTCCTTCGATATCTTGATCGAGATCGGCGTCGAAGCCGGCACGCTCGCGGTGGACTTGAACTGATTCACCTTCGGCTTGCCGTCGACGAAATTCCACAAAAGCTTCGAGAAGCCCGGGCCTTCTTCCATGATTTTCAGATAGGACTTCGCGCTTTCGATCGTGCCCTCGACCTTGGCGCGGTTGCGGACGATGCCGACATCGTTCATCAGCGCGTGAACCTTCTTCGCGTTGTAGCGAGCGATCTTCTCGGGCTGGAAATCATCGAAGGCGCGGCGGAAGTTGTCGCGCTTCCGCAAAATGGTGATCCAGGACAGCCCGGCCTGGAAGCCGTCCAGGATCAGCTTCTCATAGAGCGCGCGGTCGTCATATTCCGGAACGCCCCATTCGGTGTCGTGATAGGCGATGTAAAACGGATCTTCCCCCGGCCAGGGGCAGCGCGTCTTGCCGTCGGGATGCAGGCGGGCGGTGCGGCTCATGCAACGGTCTGCCTGGCTGCGGCGCGGATCGAAGCGGGGTCAGTGAGGCGGATGCCGAGCCCGCCGGCGGTCAACTTCGCGCCGGCCTCCAGCGCGTCGGCGACGCGGTCGGTGCGAATCAGTGCGAGCCCGTTCTGGCCCGACGTCGAGCCCATGGTGCCGACCGTCTTGTCGCCGGCCAGCACGGCCGTGCCGGCTTCGGGCGGCGCGCCGTCCAGCGTCACGCGCACCGTCCGAGTGCGGGCGGTGCCACGATGCTGCATCCGCGAAACCACCTCCTGTCCGACATAGCAGCCCTTGTCGAAGTCGACGCCATGCAGGCGGTCCATGTTGGTCTCGTGCGGAAAGGCATCGCCATAGATGAAGTCGAGCCCGCCGCGCGGCACGCCGATGGAGATGCGATGGCCCTCATAGGTGGCGCTGTCGACGAGATCGGCGCCGATCAGATCGGCGACCTTCTGTGCGAGTTCCTGCGGGGCAAGAATGCGCCAGCCGAGCGCTGCGTCGCGCGGATCGGCGAAGGCGAGCTCGGGTTTGACAGTGGGCTCGCCGTCCCAAGCCGCGATCACGCCGAGATTGTCCGAGAGGTTTTCCACCGCCACCTTGGCGCGCAGCTTGTAGAAGCCGAGCTTGTCGGTGAGCGGCTGCGAGAGCGGGCGTGGGCAGTCGATCAGGAAGCCACCGCCATGGCCGGCCGGCGCCTCGGTGATCAGAAAGTCGACGGTAATCTTGCCCTGCGGCGTGAGCAGCGCGCCGAACCGACCCTGTCCCGGCGCAAGCTCGGTCACATCCGTCGTGACCAAGCCATTGAGAAAGTTGCGTGCGTCCTCGCCGGAAACCTTGACCACGCCGCGGTCGGGAAGAAACGCTGCCTTCATTTCGCAGTTTCTCTTGAAGTTCTTGTGGAGACGCTATGACGCGGATTTCACACGACAAGTTAAGTCGTGAGCTTGCCGGGAACAAGGCCCGCACGGCTCAGTTCCCCCTGAAATGACGCTGCCAGCTGATGCCACAAGCGCTTGGTGCCGTTCTGAAATCCGGCCCCGGTCAGGGACGTGTCAAGGCTTACTGCTTCGCCAGCGAGATCGAGAACTCGCCGTTGCGGACGCGCGTCGGGATACCTTCGACAAATTTCGCGACCGCGTCCTCGCCATAGGTGCCGACCAGCTCGGCCAGCGCGGCGAACAGGCTCGCCTGCGCGAGGCAGTCGCCGTCGACGCCGTCATGGCGCGCGTCCGCCCAGGCCTCGTTGAGATAGCTGAGCGCGGCCTGCTTCTGCTCCTTATCGGGCATGGGGTCGCGGACGAAAGCGGAATTGAACGGACGCATGAAACCAACAGACGAAGCTGTCGCGCTTGCCGGTACGGCGCGCGTGGACGGAACTGGTGTAGCACGCCCGCTCCTCCCGCCTAGACACTTCTTTAAGAAGGGTTAACGGCGCTCGCGATATTTGCCGGACCAAGTCCGGGACCGCGCGGGGAACTAGGCGGTCAAGCTCCTCAAGCGCGTATTGGATCGAGCCGGTGATGCCGGGCTTCGGATCGGCATGCCGTCGAGATCGAAAAGCCGAGCTCAGTTGGCATAGCGTGCCGTCAGGTCGCGCGAGATCTTCGTGCCTTCGTCGATATAGCGGCGGATCGCGACCATCGCGGCCGGCGTGCAGGTCCGGTAGGTCTGCTGGAAGCCGTTGTAGCCGCGGTTGAAGCCCGCGATCATGCGGGCACGGCGGTCGCCGGACGGCGTTTCGGCGTCGATCAGCGCCTGCATCTCGTTGCGCCACTTGCCGCCTTCGTTGCTGCCACAGATGCCCCTGAGATAATGCAGCGAGCCCAGGATCTCGGCGAGCCGCTGCAGGTCGCCGTCGAACGGGGCGGGCGCATCCTGTGCGCGCACGGGCGCGCAAAGACAGGCGGAAACGAGGAGAATGGCGAAGAAACGCTTGGGCATCATATGGTCCGGAAAGCATCCGGGTGATAGCCTTTAAAATGCGCTGGAAGCAAGGCGCGAAGGTTAACCCCGGACCAGTTGCCGGGCGGCTTCCACGACCTCCAGAAGTCCCCCGGTGAGCCTGAGATCGCCGAAATCACCGGGCGTGAGCCATTTGAAATCGTCATGCTCGTCGTTCAGCACGGGTTCCTGGGAAACCCAGCGCGCCGCGAACGACATGATCATGTAATGTCCGCCGCCGGAATTGCCGGGCAGCACCTCGCGCCAGCCGGCGAGCCCGACAATGTCGATCTTCAGCCCGGTTTCCTCATGGACCTCGCGCTTGAGCGCTTCATGCAGGCTTTCCCCGAACTCGACCCGCCCGCCGGGCAGCGAGTAAAAGCCTTTTCCGGGCGAGCGGGCGCGGCGCAGCAGCAGCACCTTGCCGTCGCGGAAGATTGCGGCACTCACCGCGAGCTGGGGCCTTAAAGCGGGGTCGGGCGGCATGTCGTGAACTCCGGCGATCAGGCCGCCAGGATGGTCTCGACGTCGGCCCCGTAACCGCCATTGATGACGCCGCCGGCGGCAGCGACCAGCGGCTTCAGCCAGCCGATGGCCTCCTCGGCGAGCTTGGCCTTGGTCGTGTCCTGCACGGCTCCGCGCATGGCGGCGGAGACCTCGTTGAGGATCGAGGTCATGGTGTCCGTCATCTGATCGAACTCGGCGCGGATGTCGGGATCGGCGGACTCATAGGCCGCAATCGCAAGATCACGCGCCTTGAAGTTGGAGGCCGTGAAGTGCTCGGCGTAGGAGAGGGGAGCCCACTGCAAGAAGTCTTCCGCGCATTCCGGCATGTCCGGAATCATCTCGAGCAGCATGATCGCTTCGTTGAAATGGTTGAGGTAGTCGGTGGCGAGCCCGGTCTGCGGATTGATATTGGCGGCCTTGAGTTCAGCCGCGCGCGCCGCTGGATCGAGGCCCGTCGATTGGGGTGTCGTGCGATCGTCTCGCGCGGATGGTTGGGCCGTAGCGCTCATCGGTGGCAGTGTTCCGGTTTGGGGTTAAAAGGTGCTGAACGGATGACCATTTAGGCACCAGAATGTGCGGACGCTTTGTCATTACCTCGCCTCCGGCGGCGATTCGGCAGGTTTTTGGCTATGTCGAGCAGCCAAATTTCCCGCCGAGGCATAATATCGCGCCGACGCAACCTGTACCTGTCGTGATCGTCGAAAACGGCGCGCGGCATTTTCGGCTGATGCGCTGGGGGCTTGTGCCATCCTGGGTCAAGGACCCCCGTAAAATTACGCTGATGATCAATGCGCGCTCGGAAGGCATCAACGAGAAGCCTGCGTTCAAGAACGCGATGCGGCGCCGGCGCTGCCTGATCCCGGCCGACGGCTATTACGAATGGCAGGTTTTGGGCGGCCGCAAGCGGCCCTTCTTCATCCATCGCCGCGACGGCAGCCTGTTCGGCCTGGCCGCACTCGCGGAGAACTGGATGGGCCCGAATGGCGAGGAGCTCGAGACGGTTGCGATCGTTACGGCCCCCGCAAGCGAAGACCTCGCAACGCTGCACACCCGCGTGCCGGTGACGCTCACGCCCGATGATTTCGCGCGCTGGCTCGATTGCAGCGACGATGACGCCGCGCCCGTGATGGCGCTGTTGAAGGGCCCGCGTGAAGGCGAGTTCACCTGGCACGAGGTGTCGACGCGGGTCAACCACGCCGACAATGACGACGCGCAACTGCTGCTCCCGATCACCGACGAGCAGCGCGCAGCGGAGGAGACGCCGAAGCCCGCGAAGCGGGCAGCGCCGCGCAAGGCGGCGCCGCCACCGGTCGACGATGGGCAGGGCTCGTTGTTTTGACTTCGTCGTCGTCCCCGCGAAAGTCCGTAGGGTGGGCAAAGGCGCGATAGCGCCGTGCCCACCAACATTCGCTGCGCTGAAGGTGGTGGGCACGCGGAGCCTGTCATCGGGCCGCGCTTCGCGCGGACCCGTTGGCTTTGCCCACCCTACAACGCTTGATTGTTTGCGGAAGCTCATCTGAAAATATGCAGCGCCGCATATTGCAAGAGCATGATGGTCTTGGCATCGCAGATGCGGCCGTCGGTGATCATGGCGAGTGCCTCGTCAACAGGAAGCTCCAGCACCTCGATGTCCTCGCCCTCGTGAGCCAACCCGCCGCCGTCGCCGATCTTCATCTCGGGCTCGTACTCGGCCACGAAGAAATGCAGCTTCTCGGTCACCGCGCCAGGGCTCATGAAGGCCTCGAAAATCTCCTTCACGTCGTGCAGGCGGTAGCCGATTTCCTCTTCGGCTTCGAGGCGGATCCGCACTTCAGGCTCCGCGTCATCGAGCAGGCCGGCAGCCGCCTCGATCATGAGCTCGTCGTAGCCGTTGATATAGGCCGGGTAGCGGAACTGCTTCACCAGCACGACGGTGCGGCGCGCGAGATCATAGGGCAGCACCGTTGCGGCATTGCCGCGGTCGAAAGTCTCGCGCTGTTGTGTCTGCCATTCGCCATCGGCGCGCCGCCACTCGAAGGTCGTGTTCTTCACAGTCGCGTAATTGCTGGACAGCACGCGGACGTCCTTGACGCGGATGCGGTCGGAAATGCTCATGCGCTGCTTCCAGGGTGAGTTACGGCGTCGGCTCGCGGCCGTCGAGCCATTTGGCAAAGGTCACCCGTTGCTGGTCGTAATAGCCGAGCGACTGATAGAACGCATGGACCTTGGCGTTGTCGCCGCGCACCATGAGCTGGAGCTTCTTGATGCCGCGGGCGCGGAGCCAGTCCTCCGCTGCTGCCATGATATCGCGGCCATAGTTCTTGAAGCGGTGATCGGGATCGACGCTGACGTAGTAGACCCAGCCGCGGTGGCCGTCATGGCCGACCAGCACGGAGGCTACCAGCGCGCCGTCGTGACGGCCGAGCAGGATGGTCGCGTTGCGCTCCTGCCGCGCCAGTGCGATGTCGCCGGATGGATCGTTCCACTCGCGGACCAGACCGGCGCGCTTCCAGAGGCGGATGACCTCGGGAATGTCAGGATCTTCCATGGACGAAATGGTCAGCTTCTGACCGCTTGCTGGCGTACTCACAACACCTTGCCCGGATTCATGATGCCGAGGGGATCGAGCATCGCCTTGAAGGCGCGCATCAGCGCGATGGCGGTCTTGTCCTTCACGTCGGGCAGCTCGTCGCGCTTGAGCACGCCGATGCCGTGCTCGGCCGAGATCGAGCCGCCGAGCCGGAGCACGATGTCGAACACGACCTTGTTGACCTCGTGCCAGCGGTTCATGAAGTCGGCGGTATTGCCGCCGATCGGTTGGCTGACATTGTAATGAATGTTGCCGTCGCCGAGATGGCCGAACGACACCGGCCGCGAGCCCGGGATCTGCTTGATGACGGCCGCGTCGGCTTCCGCGATGAAGTCGGGCACGGCCGCGACGGGAACGGAGATGTCGTGCTTGATCGAGCCGCCCTCCGGCTTTTGCGCGGCCGACATCTCGTCGCGCAGCTTCCAGAAGGCCTGGCGCTGGCTCAGATTCGCGGCAATGACGGCGTCATCGACAATGCCATCCTCCAGGCCCTTGGCCAAAATCGCTTCCAGCGTGGCGCGGGCGTCGTCACGCGGGGAAGAAAGCTCCATCAGCACATACCAGCGGTGCTTACTCTCCAGCGGATCACGCACGTCGATGCCGTGGCGGATCGAGAAATCGACCGAGATCTCCGAGAGCAGTTCGAAGCTCGTCAGCGTGCCGGCGGCCTCGTTCTGCGACAGCGACAGCAGCTTCAACGCGTCCGCCGGCGATTTCAGCCCGACATAGGCGGTCTCGATCGCGCGGGGCTTCGGAAACAGTTTCAACGTCGCCGCGGTGATGATGCCGAGCGTGCCTTCCGCACCGATGAAGAGGTTGCGCAAATCGTAGCCTGTGTTGTCCTTTTTCAGCTTCGAAAGCCCGTTCAGCACGCGCCCGTCGGCGAGCACGACCTCGAGGCCGAGCGCCATCTCGCGCGCGACGCCATAGGCCAGCGCCGTGGTGCCGCCGGCATTGGTCGAGAGATTGCCGCCGATGGTGCAGCTTCCTTCCGCCCCGAGCGACAGCGGAAACAGGCGATCGACCTCGGCGGCGCGCTGTTGCGCGACCTGCAGGATCACGCCGGCCTCGCAGGTCATGGTGTTGGAGGCGGTGTCGACGTCGCGGATCTTGTCCATGCGCCGCATCGAGATTACGACCTCGCCATTGTGCGGCGTCTGGCCGCCGACGAGGCCGGTGTTGCCGCCTTGCGGCACCAGCGCGATCCTGTGCTCGCTCGCGAGCTTGCAGATGGCGGCGACTTCCGCGGTCGAGCCCGGGCGCAGCACCAGCGGCGAATGGCCGTGGAACAGATCGCGCTCCTCGGTGGTGTAGGGGGCGATATCGGCGGGATCGGTCATCGCATATTTGTCGCCGACGATGTTGCGGAATTTCGCGATCAACTCGGGGGAGAGCGAGGACTGCGATGTCTTGGATTGCACGATGTTCATCTCTTATTCCCGGTCATTCCCGCCCAACGGCTGCGCGGCGCAGCCGGTCGTTGATGGCTTCGCCGAGCCCGTGGTTCGGGATCGGCATCACCGCGATCGCTGTCGCTTCTTTCGCATCGAGGGCGCGAAGATAGCCGAAAAGATTGGCGGCGGCCTCACTCAGATCACCCTGCGCCGACAGATTCATGACGAAACTGGCGCTCTCTGTATCCGCAACTGGCGCTCCGAATGCGAGCAGCGCCTCGCCCGGCGCGATGCTTGTTGCATTGAGCCGCACGCGCGTGCGTGGCGCATAGTGTGAAGTGAGCATGCCAGGCGCCAGCGGCTGCGCGCTGTCGCTCTCGGCATCCACCAGCGGCTCGATCAGCGCGCGGCCGAGCACGCGCTCGATCGCCTCGCGCGGCAGGCCGCCGGGGCGGAGCAGCATCGGCGTCTCGAAGCAGCCGACGATGGTGGATTCGACGCCGACGTCGACCGGCCCACCGTCGACGATGAGATCGATGCGGCCGTCGAGGTCGGCTCTCACATGCGCGGCGGTCGTCGGCGAGACATGGCCGGACATATTCGCCGACGGCGCCACCACGGGTTTGCCGAAGGCGGCGAGGATCGCACGTGCGAGCGGATGCGACGGAATCCGGATCGCGATGGTGTCCAGCCCCGCGGTCGCGAGCTCCGCCACGGCGCAGTCGCGCGATTTCGGCAGCACCAGTGTCAGCGGGCCCGGCCAGAGCGCGTGAGCGAGCGTGAGCGCAGTGTCGTCGAAGCGTCCGATCCGTTGGGCGGCCCGTAGCTCAGCGACGTGGGAGATCAGCGGGTTGAAGGCGGGCCGGCCCTTAGCCTGATAAATCCGCGCAACGGCCCTGGCGTTGGTCGCATCGGCCCCGAGGCCATAGACCGTCTCAGTCGGGAACGCGACCAGGCCGCCCGCGCGGAGCGCGCGCGCGGCCTCCGCCACGGCGTCCTCGCCGGCGGGCAAAATCAGGGTGTTGAGGGCCACGGTCACGGGCTCAAAAACTCCTTCAATCGGCTTCTTGCGGTGCGCGAAACCCAAGGCTATAAGCCGCGGTCTCAGTCGGAGTGTGGCTCAGCCCGGTAGAGCACTGCGTTCGGGACGCAGGGGTCGTAGGTTCAAATCCTACCACTCCGACCATTATTTCAAGTGCTTATACTTTCGATGTTTTTCGCGCGCAACGAAATGCGCAACGAAATAGGGTAGTCCGCGTGGCCTTGATCGTCGAAAAACGCATTCCGACGGCCGATCGCGGCGAGACGATTTTGCTGTGTCCGCGTTGTGGCGGCGAATCCCTTCATCATCAGGGGGTAACCTCCTATGATCGGGGGCGAAGATGCCGAGTTGGTCATTCGCTCGGTGGTAGAGGGCGGCTCGGCAAAAATCGACGCGGTTCCCTCGGAGGGGAGCGGCAATCCGAGCAGCAGGCGGGATGGCCTGTCGATCAAGTTTTGGTGCGAGGGGTGTAAGGGCGTCGACGAGGACATCCTCGAACTCACCATCTCTCAGCACAAGGGATCAACTCTTTTAGGTTGGCGCTACTCGGCGAAGGCACCGCCAGATTAGCACTACTTTGGCAGATTTTATTTTCGGTGCGGGTTGTCACGGATTTGTCTCGTGCAGTAAGGGCATCGCTGAGTTTGCGGACGAAGAATGAGATTGACGATGGCGTGGCGCACGGCCGGCAAGCTCGGCTGAGGCGGAGGTCCGTTGATTCTTTTTTTTCCGCCCCGCTTGTGCGAGGCGACGCTGTTGCAAGAAGGCGTAGGCAATCATGGTCATCAGCGCGTGACGATGAAGACCTTGCCAGGATCGCCCCTCAAAGTGATCAAGCCCGAGTTCTTCTTTCGCCTGCTGATGAGCCTGCTCGCAAATCCATCGTGACTTGATGGTGGCAGCTAATGTGCGCAGATCTGCGGCAGCGGGCAGGTTCGCGAGATAGTATTTCTTTTCCCCCGACGTCCTGTGTTCGCCGATCAGCCAAGCCTCCTCGCCGGGAAGATGCTGCTGGCCTTTGTCCTTGATCCGCTGCGGTGGTCCATCGGCGATCCGAACCCGAATTGCGGCAAAACGAGCTTTCAATCGGCCTTTGGTCCCGTCTCGCCAGCTCACAGTTTGCCACTTTGAACCGGCGAGCATGTCTTCGGCTGGCTTCGACAGGATGTCTGGAATGAACCGCTTACGGGGGCGACCTCGCGCAGCAACCGGCCAGATCAGCTTGACGTCGACCGGGTACACCTTCTGGTGGCGAGGGATACCAACGGCCCAGGCCAGCCCGCGTGCCGTGAGCCCTTGTCGAAACGGCGCGCTGAGGCCGTATCCTGCATCCGCCAACACACAACCGAAGCGCACGCCGGCTGCTATCGCGCGATCAATCTCGGCCAAAGCGATCTCAGGCTTGGATCGTGGCGTTCGGTATTCGACCGGCACGCCTGCTCGCTTCAAACGTGCGGCATCGCTTGTCCAACTCTCTGGTAGGAAGAGACGCAATGCGATCATCACCGGCACCTCACGGCGCGCAAGCGTCAGTGATACCAAGGTTTGGCAATTTGCTGTTTTGCCAAGAGCCGAGGCATATTGCGCAGCGACACCAACCGAGCGTTCGCCCTTCTTCGGCATCGCGGTGTCATCGATGACCAGCACCGCATCCTTGCCGCCGACAAGCCGGTCGGCCTGAATGAACAGTTCTGTCTCCAGCGCAGTCGCGTCCCAGACGCCATCGGCAATGAAATGGTGCAGCTGATCGTAGTTGGTCACTGCAAAGCGTTCCGCCATCGGCTGAACGCTTTTCCGCTCACCAGGGCCGATCAACCCCGCAACATAAAGCGGACACATCCGCTGCCGGGTCTTGTGACCCAACCGATCCAGGAACGGCTTCAGCCAATGCTCGAGTTCGTTTCCCCAATCCGATGTCGCCTTCCCCATGGTCGGCCCTCCAACAGCCGACAACCCATGAGTCACAGAAAAACTGATTTGGGAATCCCCGCGTTGCTAAAAATCTGCCAAAGTAGTGCTAGGACGCGGACTCATTAAGGCGCAACCATAGCCTGATTGACGCGAGTTGAACGAAGGCAAGGTAGTTGGCAGCAAGCCTGTCATAGCGCGTCGCCACCCGACGACATTGTTTGATCC
>Ga0070730_10000053_pt1 | contig 138315 bp, 126 predicted proteins | sample Coa_R1_3_FD_66447 | JGI IMG/M metagenome (GOLD analysis project Ga0070730, IMG submission 66447) | Surface soil microbial communities from Centralia Pennsylvania, which are recovering from an underground coalmine fire - Coalmine... | ecosystem: Environmental > Terrestrial > Soil >... | reverse complement strand
CATCGCCGGCGCCCGCATGATCATCGCCGTGGATGTGCACGAGCACAAGCTGGCCACCGCCAAGGAGCTGGGCGCCACCCACGGCGTGGACGCCAGCTCGACCGATGCGGTGAAGGCGATCCGCGAGCTGACCGGCGGCGGCGTGGACTACGCCTTCGAGGCGATCGGCCTGAAGCAGGCGGCGGAGCAGTGCTTCGAGTGCCTCAAGAACGGCGGGGTAGCCACGATCATCGGCATGATCCCCGTGGGGCAGAAGGTGGAGCTGGACGGGCCGTCCTTCCTGCGCGAGAAGAAGATCCAGGGCAGCAGCATGGGTTCGAACAAGTTCCGGATTCACATGCCGCAGTACATCGAGTTCTACCGGCAGGGGCGGCTGAAGCTCGATGAGATGATCACGCGGCGGGGGAAGCTGGACGACGTGAACGAGGCGATGCGGGCGATGAAGGCCGGCGAGGTCGCCAGAAGCGTCCTCATTCTCGACGAAGACGCCGTCAAGAGCGGCACGCGGGCAGCCGCGGCCGCGGCTCGGTAAACGCACATCCCGCGCGCGGAATAACGTCGCCCCGGCTCGACGCTGGTCGAGCCGGGGCGTGTAATGCTGTACAGGCTACATTCGGGGGAGAGGCGATTCGTGGATTGGCGCGAGCGGATCAGTCTTCATCCCGATGTGATGGGCGGGAAGCCGGTCATCCGCGGTACCCGGCTGAGCGTTGAATACATGCTCGATCTGCTGGCCGGCGGCAAGAAGGCGGCGGAGATCGTTGCCGCCTGGCCAGGCTTGACGGAAGACGACATCCGCGCCTGCATCGCCTACGGGCGCGATGCGGTGCACGCCGAACGCGTCTACGGCTACCGGCGCCCAGCCTGACCGTGCAGCTCTTGGCCGATGAAAATGTTCCCGGCCCCGTCGTGTTCGCACTGCGCGCCGCCGGGCACGATGTTGAATGGATCTACGAAGATGCCCGCGGGAGCGCCGATCGGGATCTCCTCTTCCGTGCAAGGGCGACGCAGCGCTACCTGTTGACCTTCGATCAAGATTTTGGCGCTCTCATCTTTCGTGATCGGCTGCCTCCCCCGATTGGCGTGATTCTTGTTCGGCTGGCAGCGGATCTGAATTGGAACAACATGGCTGACCTGGTAGTTTCGGCTTTCGAAAGCTCTCCAGATTGGTCCGGCACGTTTGTCGTGCTCGATGAGCAACGCTTGCGGCTTGCACCTCTGCCGCCTGCCTTACCCGGAGCCGGCGATGTAGACAATTCATGACTTCTGACCGGCGCTCTGGCGCATCGAACTGGTCGAACCCCGCGCTGTTTTGAGGCATCTAACCCGGCCGCCCCGCACGCCCGCGCGGCGCGTAGCGATACCAGGCTCTCCCTACAATGTCACGGCGGCGCAGCGGGCCGAAGGCACGGCTGTCGGTGCTGCGGGCGCGGTTGTCGCCCAGGACGATGTACTCGTCTGCGCCGAGCCGCCACTCGCACGGCGGCCTGAGCGCGAGCGCCGCGGCCCGCATCGCGCGTTCGGCTTCGCTCGCAGGCCGGGCCAGGTACGGCTCTGGCAGCGAGCGGCCGTCGAGGTGTACTTCTCCGGCAACTACCTGCACCCGTTCGTGTGGCAGGCCAACGATCCGTTTGATAGACTCGGGGTTGCGGGCGCCGCCCGCCCCGGCCCGCAGCAGCACGATCTCCCCGCGCCGTGGCCGCCGCCGCCGGTAGGCCATTCGGCTCACCAGCAGCCGGTCGCCGTCGCGCAGCGTGGGGTGCATACTCTGACCGACGACGGCAACGCGCACGCCCCCGAGGAGGTGCAGAGCCACGCGAACGGTCCGGCGTAACCCGTCCAGACGCCGGCTGACGCGCAGCGCACCGCCCTTCATGGCCGTCGATCCCGCAGCTCATGGCTATCGCCGCGCTCATGCGACGTGAGTGCGGAGTCAGCGCCGGCCGCCAGCGCCGGCACACTGGAGAGAAGGAGCGAACCCATGTCTGTCCTGGATCGAGCCCTGCGGTTGGCAGACCGCGTGCGGGCGCCGCGCGAGGCCCACGCCCATTGTGACATTCCCTGCGGCATCTACGATCCGCACATGGCCCAGGTGGCGGCGCTCACCGTCGTGCGCATGGTGCAGCTGATCGAGGCGCTGCCCGCGCCCGCCGGCGGCGACAAGGCGGCGATGGACACCTACGGCATGCAGGTCTCGCGCTACACGGCGGTGAAGGAAGAGCACGCCAAGATCTGCGAGCACGAGCTGGTGATTCTCTGGAGCGACTACTTCAAGCCGGAGCACGTGGAGAAGCACCCCAACCTGCACGACACCTTCTGGAAGGCGACCAAGCTGACCTCGACCGTGAAGCAGGCCGTCAACATGGACGCCTCGCAGCAACTGCTGGCCGCCTGCCAGCAGATCGCCGAGATCTTCTGGGACACGAAGGGCGTGAAGACCAGGCGCCAGGCCAGCAACCAGGGCGCGGCCGGCGGCGAGTTCGTCTACCCGACCACGTAGCAGCGGCTTGGCGCCGCGACATCGCTCAGCGCCTCCGGCTGTCTCACCGGCCGGGGGCGCTGGCGTCTCTCCCCCGGTCGCGCCGGCGTGCGCATCAGGGCTGCACGGGCGGCGAGGGCGGCACCGAGTTGATCGTGGGGCAATCGTCCACCACCACCGCCGCGCTCGTCGCCACGTGCGAGTAGGCCCAGGCCGCCTCGCCCGGACGCAGCGTGACGCCGGCGACGTAGCCGCTGCCGGGCTGGTACTTCAGCACGCGCTCGGCGCCGCGCACCGTGGCCGTGCCCGTGGCCCAGGGATGGCCGACCATCACCCACTCGCCGGCGCCGATCGGCACGGCGATCACGCACGGCCCGCTTTCGCCCAGCGTGGCGCTGCCGCCGCTGGGGAAATAGGCCCAGTAGCCCAGGCCTCCGGTCAACGGCGTGTCTGAGGCGAGCGATTCGTACTGCTTGTCGCGGAAGCCGAAGGTGTAGAGCTTGCCGGAGGCGCCGGTCAACGTCGTGCCCGCCGGACCGCCGACCAGGTTCCAGCCAGCCGGATAGGTCACGCTGAGGGCGCTGGCCAGCGGCCGATCGGGCCGCGCCGCGCCACCGATCAGCGCCATCGCCGCCGCGGCAACGAGCAGGTAAGCTCGCCTCGTCACCTCTCTATCGTAGGAAACCGACCAGCCGTTCACGCGGCTCGTTACGTCGCGCGTGCGCGACGGGCAGAAGCCCGGGCATCGCCCGCCAAAGTGCCGAGACTCCGCCGCCGAACCCCTGTTCCCTGTTCCCTGTTCCCTGTTCCCTGTTCCCTGTTCCCTAAGGAAGTATCTCGCGGGCGTAGTCGATGCCCTTCTGGCTGGTGACACGCATCACGGCGCCGGCGCGCGAGTCGTCGGTGACGAGCTCGATCAGCCCCTGCGCCACCAGCTCCGGCTTGAGCATGGGCAAGCCGCCGCTGAGCGCTGCGAGGCGCTCCGGGCCTTCTCGTTGCACGAGCGGCGTATCTACGAAGCTCGGGCAAATGGCGTTGACGCGGATGTTGGCCTCTTCGTACAAGTATTTCAGTGAGCGGCAGAAGTTGATCACGCCCGCCTTCGTCGCCGCGTAGACCGGCGAGGTCGGCATGGGCCGCAGCCCGCCCATCGAGGCGGTGTTGACGATCACGCCGCCGCGGCCCAGCTCGCGCATCTTGATTACGCCGAGCTGCGTGCCGCGCATCACCGCCGTGAGGTTGATCGCCACCACGCGCTCGAATGCGTCGAGGTCGCCCGCCTCGTCGAAGAGGCCGGCCGCCGGCTCGCCCACGCCGGCGTTGTTGCAGAGCACGTCCAGCCGTGTGAACTGCATCTGCGCCTCGTCCAGCAAAGCGCGCACCGCGGCGGCATCGGTCACATCCACACGCACAAAGGCGGCCTTGGCGCCGGCGGCGCGCACCTGCGCCGCGCTCTCTTCACCGCCCGTTTCGTCCAGATCCGCGATCACCACGGCCCTGGCGCCTTCGTGCGCCAGGGCCAGCGCCATCGCGCGGCCGATGCCCGATGCGGCGCCGGTCACGACGGCGACGGTTCCTCCGATATCCACGCGCTATCCCCTCGGAGTCACCTGGTCCGGCAGCGGCGCGTTGCTCAGCCGCTCCGCGCGCACGACCAGCCGGTTGTTGTACTCCCCGGCCGCGAAGGTGCCGTTGCAGGTGATCAGCGTGACCGACTCGGTCGAGGTCGGGCCGATGATCGCGTCGACCGGGGCGTCATTCGCACCGTACACCGCCATCGAGGTGACGCGGTAGGTGTAATCGGTGCCGTCGCCGAGCACCACATCCACCGCATCGCCGGGCTTGAGCTTGCTGAGATCCCAGAAGACCGCGGGCCCGTGGCGAATGTAGTCCACATGCCCGGCGAACACGGCGTTGTTGCCGCTGCCAAAGCCGGGCCGGCCGCTGAAGTTGTACCAGACCACGTCGTTCCAGCTGTTCGGATCTTCCATCACGCCGCGGCCGTCCACGCCCTTCACGCTGATCGGAGCGTCAACGTTGATCGCGGCGATCTTCAGCCGCACGATGCCCGCCTGGCTCGGCGCCGGCGTCGGCGATGGCGGCTCCGGGGCGCTGGTGGGCGGCGACGACGGCGTGGCAGAGGGCGATGCCGTGGGCGTTCCGGTGGCAGAGGCCGGCGAGGGGCTGGGCGGCGCGGTTGGCTCGGATGTCGCGGCCGCGGCCAGCAGCGGCTGATCGAAAACGACCCCGCGCGCCAGCTTCTTCTGCGTCGGCCCCTGGTTGGCGACGCTGTAGGCGCTGAACGCCAGCAGCCCCAGCGCCGCGATCAGGCATACCGCCGCCGCTGCACGGTAGGCCCGCGCCGCCCGCGTTGCACCGGGCCGCCCCAGCAGGAATCGCTTGATTCGACCCGCCCGACCCGCCAGCCGCCACATGCCGCCACCCCCACCCGCTGTCCATGGCTTCGGCGCACGCAGGCGCCACCGGCAGCTTCAGTGTACCCATCCACAGGTACACCAGCGCGCGTCGCCGTCACGCATGCCCTGAGAACGTGCGGGCGACTGTGATCGGGCCAACGCGGCGACAGGATGGTTTACACGCTGATCGAGGTCGTCGCCGTCGGCACCGGCACCGTGGCGAACAGGCGGCAGCCGTGATCGTCGGCCGGTTCGATCGTGAGCGTGCCGCCCAGCCGCTCCAACCGCTCGCGCATCGAGATCATGCCGAAGCCGCCGCTGGGCAACGGCTCCGGCAGGCCAACGCCGTCGTCGGTGACGGCCAGGCTGGCGGTCTGCGGCTCAAATTGCAGCACCACGGAAACGCGGCTGGCCTGGGCGTGGCGGGCCACGTTGCTCAGCGCTTCCTGCACCACGCGGAAGAGCGCGTCCTCCTGATCGTGCGGCAAGCGACGCTGCAGGCCCTCCACGCAGAAGGTCGCCTCCATGTCCTCGCGGCTGCTGAAGCCGGGCACGTAGCGCTCCAGCGCGTCCACCAGGCCCATCTCACGCAGGGCGGCGGGGCGCAGCTCGAGGATCAGCATGCGCATCTCGGCCAGGGCGCCGCGCGCCAAATCGCTCAGGCGGGTGGCGCGTTCCGCGGCGCGGCCGGCGTTGCGCTCGATCAGGCTGGGCAGCGCCTGCGCCATCATCGACATGCTGAACAGCGACTGGGTGACGGAATCGTGCAGGTCGCGCGCCAGGCGGTTGCGCTCCTCGGTGACGGCAAGCTGGCGGCTCTGGCTGTAGAGCCGCGCGTGTTCGAGCGCCGTACCCACCTGCTTGGCAAGCCCCTCGATGAGCTGCTCCTCGTCTTCGCTGACGGTCGAGGCGTTGGGCGTGGCGAGGATGAGGACGCCCAGGTCGGTGCCCTTCGCCCGCAGGGGCACGGCGACGGCCAGTCGAAACGGCTGCGTCTCGATCGGCAGCGCGTCGAGGTCGATCGGCGTCAGGCCATCACGTCGCAGCACGCCGGCGGCGAACTCCTGCGCCCCCTCTTCTTCCATCAGCCCCGACAGTTCGGCCGCGGTTTCCTCGCCCAGACCCTCCATCAGCACGATCTTGAACCGCCCGGTCTCTTCGTCGCGGAGCAGCGCCACGCAGGCCCGCATCTGCGTGTGCGCCTGCAGGCGGGCGAGCGCCAGCCGCAGCACCTCGTCCGGATCGAGCGACTGGTTCACGGTGCGAGCGACGTCGTAGAGTGCGGTGATGCGCTCGTTGGCGCGCACCCGCTCGGCGAGCAGTTGATCGCGCTCCCGCGTCTCTGTCTCCAGCGCCCGCGCCATGTTCTGAATTGAGCGGGCGAGCCGGCCCAGCTCGTCGTGGCGGTGCTCAGCGATCTGCACGTTGTAATCGCCGCCCTCGATGCGCTCGATCGCTTCGTCCAGCCGCTCGATCCGCACGGAGACGCTGCGACTGGCGAGGAAGGCGAAAAGGATGCCGGCCGCGGCGGTGAAACCGACGATCGGCGCGAAGATGAAGCGCGTGCTCAGCTCGTGGCGGTTGGCGCCGTTCAGCAGGCTTTGCAACTGCTGTTGCTTGGCCGCGACGACGTCGTCCAGGCGCGAGCGCAGCGCCGCCTCCGACTGCTGACCTTCGGTTTGCCAGTGAAAGGCAGCGGCGCTGGGGAAGCCCGCGCGGCTGAGATCGATCTCCTGCTGGGCGATCTGGCGGAACGCGTTTTCCAGACCGCTGACGGCGGCCGCCGCGTCCCGATCGGCGGCGCTGCTCTGGCCGCCGGCAAGCTGCGCGGCGGCGGCGGTAAAGTTCGCATGGCCGCTGTCGAACTTTTGCAGATACGTTGCATCGCCGGTGATCAAAAAGCCCTGGACGCCGGCGTTCTCAGTGCTGAGCGCGTCCTTCATCGCGCCCACCGTCTGCTGGTCGGCTCGCACGACGACGACGGCCTGGCTCAGCGCATCGGTGGTCAGGCGGATGATGATGCTCGCGGCCAGGCCGACGATGATCACCACCGCCGCGCCCACGCCGAACATCCAGCGCACGCGCTGCGCCAGCGTCAGCCGGTGGATCCACGTCGGCACGAACGGCCAGCGCACGGTATGCCCATCGTGGTGGCCACCGCCGCGCATCAGCGCCCTCCCAGCATGGCGTTAATCTGCGGGGTCAGACCGCTGATTACGGTACGCGGGTCGGCGCCGGCTGCAAAGATCGGCGTTACGCCGGCATTCACGGCGTCGAAGATCGCCAGGTAGCCGTGAAACTGCGCGTCCTTCCGTCCGCGCTCGGTTTCGCTGATGAACACCCGCCCAACCTCGGGCGAGAGGCCGCCCGGTCCGTCGCCGGAGGCAGGCGAAAGGCCGTGCGAGGCGGCGGGCACGCCCTGCTGCAAAAACAGGTTGCTGTTGCCCACCGAACGCCGGCTGGGCACGATCAGGCCGGACTCGGTGAACACCGCCTCGCCCTTGGTGCTGAGCAACCACTTGAGGAAGGTCCACGCCTGCTGCGGGTGCCGCGAGCGGGCGGCGATCACGTAGCCGGCGCCGCCCGCGTAGTTGACCGACTGCGCCGCATGTGGCAGCGGCGCCGCGGCCCAGTGCAACCCCGCCGTGCCGGCAAAGAGCGGCACCAGCGCGTGGTTGCCGAAGGCCATCGCCAGCCTGCCGGCGACGAAAAGCTGGCCGATCTGCTCCGAAGAGGTCAGCGCGCTGTACGGCGGCGTGGCATGATCGACGTAGATCAGGTCGTGCAGGTATTGCAACGCACCCAGCGCGGCCGGGCTGTCGAGTGTCAGCCGCTTCGGCGCTGCCTGGCCATCGTAAATCTCGCCGCCGTTCTGCCACACCCACAGCTTCCACCAGGTATCGGGCTCGAAGGCGAAGCCGTAGCGCGCTTGGGCGCCGCCGGTGCTCAGCGCAATTGCATCGCGGCGCAGATCGTCCCAGCTCCAGCCCTCCTGCGGATACGGCAGTTGCGCGGCGTCGAACAGGTCCTTGTTGTAGAAGATGACCTTCGTGTCGTTGTCGCGCGGCAGGCCGTACAGGTCGCCGCGGTAGCGGAAGCCGTCCACGATCTGGGGATAGAAATCGTTCAGGTCATAGTGATCGGCCGCGATCAGGGGCGAAAGGTCGGCAGCGTAGCCCGACTCGGCGTAGGGCGGCACGTCGGAAAGGAAGGCCACGTCCGGCGGATCGCCTTCCGCGTCCCACTGCTTGATGCGCAGGATGTAGTCGCCATACGCGGCCCAGCGCGTCTCGACGTGGATCTCGGGGTGTTCCTTCTCGAACAGCCCGACGATGCGCTCGTTGATTGAGCGCTCCTGCGGATCGCCCCAGAACGACCAGCTAATCGTTGTCACCGCTGCCGGCGTCGGCGATGCCTGGGCCGCCGGCGGCAGGGTATGGTGAACCGAGCCGCCGCACGCAGTCAGCAGCGCAAAAAGGGGAACTACCAATAGCCAGCGGACGCCCATTCCTGCCACGCCGGGGCGCAGCGGCGCCCTACCAAGTTTACAATTTCCGTACAAACTCAGCCTATCCGGTGACGCGACGCGACGGGGCGTACCGAGGTATCGATCGACGGCGGACATAGGTACCGCTCGGAGGAATCCGGCGCCGGCCGGCAGTCGGGCCGCGGACTACGGCCATGATAGACCGGCCCGGGGCGGCGGACGGCGCAGGGTATGTTCAATCCGGCAAAGACGGCGAAGGATGCGCAGGCCGGCAGATGAAATGGGTCACGCGTGAGAACGTCACGGTCGATCGGGTCGCCTGTCCCTGGCTGATCGCCCGCTTCATCGACGACGAGGCGGAGTTCGGCTTCGTGCCGGCGCAGCAGGTGCTGGCCGTGGCGGAACGCGAGCAGGCGCGCTCGTTCGACGCTCCCGGCGCCCGCTACACGCACCGCGAGGGCAAGTGCAGCTTCGAAGTCCTGATCGAGGAGTTCAACCTCGTCGCGCCCGGCCTCGAGCGGCTGGCGCGCATCGTGCACGCCGCCGACATCGCCGAGGATCTGAACAGCGTGCCGGAGGGCGCCGGCCTGCGGGCGATCGCCGAGGGCTTCGCGCTCGACGTGGAAAGCGATGTCGAGCGCCAACACCTGCAGTGGCCGCTGTACGACGCCTTGCTCGCCTGGTGCGCCCGCCAGGAGGCAGGCGACGTGCAAGATGCCTGAGCGCGGGGCGCGATCGGCGCTGCTTGCAGCGGTGTAGTACCTTGTACGGGCGCCCTTCGCGCCGGAGCATCACCCCGCCATGCCTCACGCGTCCGTCAACGGCATCTCCCTCTACTACGAAGCGCACGGCGCAGGCTCGCCCCTGCTGCTGATCATGGGCTTCGCCGCCAACACCACCGCCTGGGGGCCGCTGCTGCCGGCGCTGAGCAGCCGCCACCGCGTGATCGCCTTCGACAATCGCGGGGCGGGGCGCAGCGACGCGCCCGCGGCCGCCTACACGATGGCCGAGCTGGCCGATGACGCGCTCGGCCTGCTCACGCAGCTCGGCATCGAGCAGGCGCACGTCTTCGGCGTCAGCATGGGCGGCATGATCGCCCAGCACGTTGCGCTGCGCGCCCCCCAGCGCACCCTGTCCCTCATCCTCGGCTGCACCACGCCGGGCGGAACGCAGGCCACGCCCGCGTCCGATGCGGTGATCGCGGCGCTGCTCCAGGCGGCGACCGCACCGCTGGAGCAAGCGTTTGACCTGACCTTACCGCTGATGTACAGCGATGCCTTTGCCGCCGCGCACCGTGCCGAGCTGTGGCAGCGGGCACAGCAGAACGCGCCGCTGCGCGCCGGCGAGGCCGGCATCAACGGCCAGATGGCGGCGGTTGTCGCGCACGACAGCTTCGCGCAACTGCCGCAGATCGGCTGCCCGGCGCTGGTGCTGCACGGCGACGCGGACGAGTTGGTGCCGGCGGCGAACGGCCGCCTGCTGGCCGAGCGCATTCCGGGCGCGAAGCTCGTCCTCTATCCCGGCGCACGGCACGGCTTCCACGTCGAGTTTGCGGCCGGGTCTGCCTCGGACGTGCTCACCTTCCTGGAAACGGCGCCGGCGGCCGCGCCCGCCCGGCCGCGGTAACACGAGGTCAACGGTGCCACGCTCCCCGCGACGCTGGACTGTGCGCGCTGCCCCGCGAAACGTGGCCGCGGGCCTCGCGCCGCGTGCGCTGCTGCGGCCGCTGGCGCTTGCCCTGCTCGCGGTCGGGCTGGTCGCCGGCGTCGGCCAGGCAACGGGCTTCCTGCGCCGCCCCGTCGTTGCGCCAAACGCGGCCGACAGCGAGCTCTCGGCGATTCATGCCGCGCTCTCCGACCTGCAGCACGAATATTTCCGGCCGATCGACGCCGACGCCGCGCTGAGCGGCGCCTGGGACGCGGCGATCGGCGCGGCGAAACCGGCCGGCCCGGCAGTCGCGGCGCTGCCGCGGCCGCGCCTCGACGGCGACGCGGGCGCGGCGCGCCTGGCCTTCGACGCGGCGTTCCGGGCGCTGAGCGCGGCGTCGGCCGGCAGCGTCAGCACGCCCGCGCTGGGGCATGCGGCGATCGCCGGGCTCGCTTCCTCCGTGCACGAGAATCACACCTACTTCATCGACCCGGACCACTGGCAGCACCGCGGCGATACGGTCAGCTCCTACGCCGGCATCGGCGTGACGCTCAACGAGCGGCCGGACGGCGTTTACGTCGGCGAAGTCTTCGAGGGAACGCCCGCGGCGCAGGCCGGCCTGCATCCCGGCGACCGCTTCACCAGGGTCGACGACGCGCTGGTCGCGGATCTGAAGCTGGCGCAGCTCGTCAGCCGGCTGCGCGGCCCGGCGGGGACCGGCGTCTCCGTCACCGTGCAGCGCGGCGCCGGCAGTGTGCAGGTGGCGATCACGCGCGCCGTGATCCGCATCTTCGCCTTCGAGAGCCGCGTCCTGGACGGCGGCGTCGGCTACGTGCGCCTGCGCAGCTTTCCGCCCGCCGGCGCCAGGCTGCCCGACGGCCACACGGTGGCACAGGCGCTCGATCAGGCGCTCGACGGCTTCGAGCAGGCCGGCGTCAGCTCGTGGGTGTTGGATCTGCGCGGCAACGGCGGCGGCTATCTGGACGGGATGAACGAGATCGCCAGCCGCTTCCTGCCTCCCGGCTCGCCGCTGCTGGTGAGCCACACGCGGGGCGGCGACTCCGTGAGCCGTGCCGGCCGCGGCCAGCACCTGCCGGCCAGGCCGCTGGCGGTGCTGATCAACGCCGGCTCGGCCTCGGCCTCCGAGATCCTTGCCTCGGCGTTGCAGGAGAGCGGGCGGGCCACCATCGTGGGCGAGAGGAGCGCCGGCGTGGCGAACGCGGCGAATCTGGACGCCCTGCCCGACGGCGGCGGTCTCTCGGTCACGGCGGTGCAGTCGCTCAGCGGCGTGGACCGTCGCCCGCTCGACGGCCAGGGCGTGACGCCCGATGCGGAGATCGCGGCCAACCCCGACGACGTGACGACCGGCCGCGACAGCCAGCTTGAACGGGCCGAAAACCTGCTGCGAGCCGCCGTGGCGCAGGCCGGACCGTAGGCGGCGCGCCTGCGCCTGTCGTACACGACTACCGCGGGGCGAGACCGGCGGCAACGCGAGCCAATGCCCGGCAGCCGGAGCGCCACCAGCCAGCACGTTGACAGCCGCCATATACTCGTGGGCACGCGGGGGGGCGCCGGAGGAGCAGCAGCATGCCAGCGTATATCGTCTTATATCGCTTCACGGACCAGGGGCGGAAAGACGCGAAGAGCACCGTGCAGCGCGCGAAGGAGGCGCGTGCTGAAAACGAGCGACGTGGCTTCAAAGTGAACGGGTTGTACTGGACACAGGGCCGCTACGATCTCGTCGCGCTGGTGGAGGCTCCGGACGAACAGGCGATGATGGCCGGCCTGTTCAACATCGCGGGAGCGGGGAACGTGCACAGCGAGACGCTGCGCGCGTTCACAGAGCAGGAGATGGAGCAAATCATCAGCAAGGTCTAACCGATGGGTTCGAAACCGGCGACGGGGCGCCACCTGACGCCCAGCGCAGGCAAACGAGCCGGCTTTGAACCCATGTCTCATGAAACGGCAAACGGCAGGGCAACGCGGCGCTCCCCCACCGCGGCTGCGCGGCAGGTGAACGTATCCGTCCTTTGACCGCCTGACCGCCTGACCGCCTGACCGCCGCTCCCTGCGGCCGTGCAAACTGCTCGCTCGCGGCGGACGGGCCCGGCGGCCGAGGTGATTCGCTCTCGCAACCAGGCTGTTGAGGACACTTCCAGACCCCATGCCGCGAACCGGTGCCGGCCCACAAGCCTACAGCAACGCGAGCTGGCGCGGCGCCTCGCGCGGCACGTCGTAGCGCTCGCCCACCGCATGTTCGTCCTTGTGTCGGGCCGCCCGCTCGGCCACGCGCCGGGCGTATGGCTCCGGTGCGTATTTGCCGTGATAGAGCCTGAGATGGCCATCGACGAGCTCAGGAAAGGTCGCCCGCAGAAAGTCGAGGTAATGCGCCCGCACGCCAGCGTCCAGGTGCAGCAACCCGCACCAGAGAAAGCGGGCGCCATGCTCCGCCGCGGCCCGCACCGTGGCCGCGACATGCGCCTCGTCGGCGGTGATGCCCGGCAGCAGCGGCGCCATCATCACCCCCGCACGAATGCCGCGCGCCGCCAGCCGCTCGACGACGCTCAGCCGCTGAGCCGGCGGCGGTGTGCCCGGCTCCGTCAGCCGGGCCGCCACGGCGTCGACGGTCGGCACGCTGATGCAGACCGTGGCGAGGCCGCGCGCCGCCAGATCCTCCAGCACATCCGCGTCGCGCAGCACTAGCGTGCCTTTGCTCACGATCGAGATCGGCGTGCGGAAGTCGAGCGCGGCTTCGAGGCAGGCGCGGGAGAGGCGGTAGCGCCCTTCGATCGGCTGATAGGGGTCGGTGGCCGTGCCCAGCGAGATCGACTCGCGGCGCCAGCCGCGCGCCGACAGCTCGCGGCGCAGCACTTCGGCGATGTTGGTCTTGGCGAGCAGCGCCGTGCTGAAGCCGGCGTCGCTGTTCAGATTGAGATAGCGGTGCGTGGCGCGGGCGTAACAGTAGTGGCAGCCGTGGGCGCAGCCGCGGTAGGGATTCAGGCTCCACTTGAAGGGCATGCCCTGCACACGGTTGAGCGCCGAGCGGCAGGTCACTTCCTGCACCGAGACGCGCGCCACGCCCCTGCCTCCACCGGAATCCGGCGCGGCGATCGTCTCAACAGAACATCTGTGCTGTCAAACGGTTATGTCGCGGAACGGCTGTTGCAGCGCTCCTGCTCGATCAGCCAGCGCTTCATCTGCAGACCGCCGCCGTATCCGGTGAGCGCGCCGGTGCTGCCGACCAGCCGATGGCAGGGCACGATCACGGGCAAGGGGTTCGCGCCGTTGGCATGGCCGACCGCGCGAAACGCCGCCGGCCGGCCGATCGCCGCGGCCACGGCGCCGTAGCTGCGCGTTTCGCCGTAGGGCACGGCGCAGACGGCCTGCCAGACGACGCGCTGGAAGGCCGTGCCGCGCGGCGCCAGCGGCACGGAGAACTCGCGCAGCGCGCCGGCGAAGTAGCCGGCAAGCTCCTCGCCGGTCTGTGCGGCGTATGCGGCCGCCCGCGGCGATGCGGCCGCGTCCGGCGTCTGGATCGCTTCCAGCCGCCGCGAGAACTGGCCGGCCTCTCTGCCAGGTAGGGCGAGCAGCACGAGGCCCACGTCGCTGCAGGCGATGCGCATGGCGCCGAACGGCGTCTCGACGGCGGCGAGCGCCAGCGGCTCGCGTGAGGCGCCGTTCACAGCTTCATCACGATCAGCTCGCGCCGCAGTCCCGCCGCCGCGACCTCGACGCGCACGTAGGTCACGCGCACCTTCAGCTTCTGGCCCTTCTCCGTGGTCAGGAAGAACTCGTCGCGCGGCTCGAAGCGGTAATCCGTGTCCAGCGTGAGGAAGTGCGCCATCTTCTGGTTGGTGAAGGGGTCGGCCTCGTAGATCTCGGTCTTCATGCATCATGCCCCTGAGAACGAATCGGCATGCGCATGGTAACGCCTTGCGGCCGCGGCCTGGGCCGCCGGCTCAGCGCTCGCCGCGCGGCTGGCCCGGGCTCGGCGGCCAGAGCGTGCGGTACGACTCGCCGTCGATCGCTTCCTGCACTTCCTTCTGGTCGAGCCGCGTCAAGCGTTCGAGCAGACCTTCACACTCCTGCAAACCGCGCTCTTGCGCCGCGGCGCGGCAGCGTTCGACGATGCAGCTCCAGATGCCCGACTCGACCAGGCTCTCCAGGCCGAGCGGCCACTGGATGAAGAGGAAGCGCTCCGGCTCGCCCAGGTCGGGCCGCAGCCGGCGCAACTGGGCGAAGCGCTCCTTCGGCGTGTTCACCGGCGGCACGATGCGGAAGAGCGGTTTGCTGGCGGTCCCTTCGCGCGTGTCGAACAGCACGCGCGGCGCGAGATGACGGAAGCCGAGCACGAGCACGTCGCAACGGCCGATCGCCTCGCGGGCGCCGTCCAGGTCGAGGCGCAGGCCGTCCTCAGCGCGCATCGGCCCGCCCTCCCGCCGGTGGCAGGCCCTCGGCCAGGAATTCGGCCAGGTGCTGCGCGCGCACGCGGCTCCTGCGCGCGTGCAGGGCGCCACGCAGGTGCAGGATGCAGCCGGGATTGTCGGTCACGACGAACGCGGCCTGCGTGGCGCCGATGTGGTCGAGCTTGCGGGCGGCGATGCGCCGCGCCACTTCGGGATGCTCGAACGAGGCGCCGCCGCCGAAGCCGCAGCAGACGCTCGGCTCCTCCATCTCCACCAGCTCGGCGCCGGCGACCTCGCACAGCAGCCGGCGCCCTTCGGCGCTGAGGCCGAGGCAGTTGAAGGACTGGCAGGAGTCGTGATACGTCGCGCGGCGCGACGCCACCGCCAGGCTTCCGGCCGGCAGCTTCGCCACGTCGTGCAGGAAATGCGTGAGGTCGATCACGCGGCCGGCCAGAGCCTCGGCGTCTTTGACGGCCGCGTCGCCGGCGAGCAGGTGCGCGTAGTCCTGCGTGATCGCCACGGCGCAGCTCGTGGAGGAGCTGACGATCCAGTCCACACGCGCCCCGCCGAGGGCCGCGACCGTGTCCCGCGCCATCTGCTCCGCCCGTTCGCGCCCGCCGGCGTTGGCCGCGGGCAGGCCGCAGCAGCCCTGCGCCGGCGGGAAGACGACCTCGCAGCCGCAGGCCTGCAACAGCCGCACCACGGCTTCACCCATCGCCGGGTAGAAGCGGTCGGTGATACAGCCGGGAAAGTAGGCGACGCGCAGCCCCGCCGCGGCTGAGCCGGCGATCGGCGCCTGCCGCGGCGCCAGCACCGCGCCCTCGCGCTCGCGCCGCGAGAGCCGCGCCCGGAACGGCTTCGCCGGCAGCGCGGGCAGGTGCCGCCAGGCCGATCCAGGCAGTCCGGGACCAGCGATGAAGCCGTCGCCCTTGCCCAGCGGCAGTTGCGCCACGCGGCCCAGCGCCGTAACCGCGCCACGCCCAGCTGGGTCTTCCAGCATGCCCGTGCCCAAGCGCTTCGCCAGCGGCGGCTTCCCGCGCTTCGCCGCCTGCTCGCGCACGCCGATGATCAGCCGCGGCAAGGGGATGCTGACCGGGCAGACCGTCTCGCAGGCATTGCAGGAGAAGCAAAGGCTCTGCGGCCCGGAGGCGGCCTCGACGCCGTGGTGCCAGGGCGTGAGCACGAGGCCGATCGGGCCGGTGTAGATGTAGCCGAAGGCGTGCCCGCCGACGACGCTGAAGGGCGGGCAGACGTTGGAGCAGGCGCCACAGCGAATGCAACGCAGCGCCTCGCGGAAGGCCGGGTCGGCGCGCATCGGCGTGCGGCCGTTGTCCAGCAGCACGATGTGCACTTCCTTCGGCCCGTGCACGCCGACGGTGAGCGAGACCTCGATGTCGCCGGTGCGGCTGGGACCGGTGATGAAGTTGACGTAGCTCGACTGCTTCTGCCCGGTCGCGGCCAGGCCGAGCACCTTGAGCACCGCGGTCGCGTCTTCAAGCGTGCCGACGATCTTCTCAATGCCGAGCACCGCCACGTGCACGGGCGGCAGCGTGGTGCTGAGCTGGTGGTTGCCCTCGTTGCTGACCAGGACTAATGTGCCGCTCTCGGCGATGGCGACGTTGCAGCCGGAGATACCCATGCCGGCGTCGATGAACTTCTGCCGCAGCTCCTGCCGCGCCACCTGGACGATCGCGGGAATGTCGTCCGGCGGCACGGGCCGGCCGGTGACGCGCGTGAACAGCGCGGCCACGTCCTCGCGGCGCTTGTGAATGGCGGGCGCCAGGATGTGCGATGGGGACTCGTGCGCGAGCTGGATGATCCACTCGCCCAGGTCGGTTTCGACCGTCTCGACGCCAAGCCCTTCGAGGTAGGCGTTGAGCTCGATCTCCTCGGTCGCCATCGACTTGCCCTTGACGGCAAGCGTGACGCCGTGCCGCTGGGCGATCTCGCCGACGATGCGCCGCGCCTCGGCCGCGTCTCCGGCGAGATGCACGACGGCGCCGGCGCGCTCCGCCTCGGCGGTGAACTGCTCCACCAGCTCGGGCAGGCGGTCGACTGAATCCCTTCGCACGCGCGTGGCGTTATCGCGCAGCGTCTGCCAATCGGCCTCGCGGAAGGCGGCGGCGCGGCGCTGGCGAAACATGCCCAGCGCGCGGTCGAGGGCGACAGGCAGCGTCTCGGAGGCGAGCGCCTCGTGCAAGCGTTGCCGAAACGGCGCGCGTGCGCCCGACATGGCCGCCCCCGGCGCGAATGCGCACGCCGATCATCACGGCTGGCGGGAAGGCGGTCAAGACGCGGTTCGGCAGCGGCGGCTGCGCTGCATCGGCGGCGCAGAACCGCTCCCGGCGGACCGGCAGGCATGCCTTCGCCGGCGCTGAACGGAGTTCAGCGGCGCAGCAGATGCGCGGCGCCGCTGCCGTCAAGTGCAGCGAGGAACGTCGGGGCGGCGATCGCGGCGCCGACCAACACGCAAACGACGCCGGCTGCGGGTCGCGCGAGCCGAAGCCGGCGCTGCGGCCAGCGCCAGACCGTGAGCGCGCCGAGTACGGTCAGCGTTTCAAATGTCACCGTGATCAGGTCCGCGACACCCACCGGCTCGGCCCGCCAGGGCGAATCTCCGAGCGGCAGGCCGGCCGTGCGCGAGACGGCCCACACGGCAACATACAGCGCACTGAGCGCCGCGCCGCTGAGTGCGATCCAGCGCCCGAAGGCGACGAGGAAGAGCCATGCCCAGAGCAGTTGTGCGAGGCCTGCGGCGAAGAAGGCGATGGCAAGCACGATCGACTCGTGCGCGTGGGAGCCGATCACGGCGAAGTGAATGACGCCCGCGCCGGCCGACAGCCCCGCCAGCACCGGCGCGAGCGCAAATGGCTTCGTGGTGCCGGCGCCGTCGTGCGCGCGCGGCGCCGACGGCTCGCCGGCCAGGAGCGAGGCGGCGATGATCACGGCGCCGCCGGTCGCCACAAACAGGCCCGGTCGGATTTGGCTGAACACGAAGGCGTCCGCGCTCAGCCGGCGGTAGATGTCGAGCAACTGGAGCAGCAGCCAGCCGCAGAAGCCCAGCAGCGCCAGCCCGAGCAGGCCGATCGTCCAGCGCGCTGCGCCGCCGCCGCGAACCAGAAACCACGCTCCTGCCACCACACTCACCGTGCCGCCGGCCACGAGCAGCCAACCATTCGGCCCGCTGGTTCCGGCGAGCGTGCGCAGCCCCGCGAAGAGCGACAGCCAGGGCAGGAACGCGCCGAGGCTCACGAGCAGACCGCCGCCGATCGCCATCGCGGCAATCGGTAGACGCCGCAGCCGGGCCGAACGCGCTACTGACCGGCGACGAACGCTGTTCGCCGCATCGATGGCCATCACCGCCCTCCATTTCCCGCCGTTTCCCTCATAAGGCGGGGAGAGCGCACGGCGTGCGCCGGCAGCCATTGCGGCCGTCCGCTGCACGCCGTGCAACCGTGGTTACTGCCCCTGCGCCTGGTTCACGCTGAAGAAGAGATAGGTGTTGGTGTCGATATCGCCCGTGATGCCGTGGCCGGCCATCTGCAGCTGCCGCACCGTGGCCAGACTCTTCCCGGCCACGATCTGGTCCCAGACGGCCGGATCGCTGACGCCGATTACCTTCAGTTCCCACCAGCCGCCATGCTTCTGGTCGACGATGTGGCTGTGCGCCGGCAGGGGAATGTCGGCCGCCGCAGCGCCGAACAGGCGCGATGCGTCGATCGTGCTCGGGTGGTTGATACAGCTGCCGACCACCGGGCAATGCAGCGTTGAGTCGGCCGGGCGGAAGCCGAGCGGGGTCATCACGTAGAGCACCGGGATCGGGCCGGGGCGTGGATCGACCGTGCCGTCGGCGCCGACCTCACAGCCGGAGGGTGCGCCGCTGCTCGGCGGTTGTGCGCAGAAAAACGGCTTGCTGTAGAAGAATTGCACCGTCTGGCCGTCGAGCCAGCCCAGTGTGGTGCCCGTCTGGGCGCCGTCATGGCCGTCCGCATGCGCCTGGTGCGGCGCCGAGAGGGTGAAGCCGAGCGCGATCGCGAACGTCGCCGCCAGCAGCGGCAGGGCGAAGAGTCCGACCCGTCGTGGAGTAACCGTTTTCAAGCCCATGAACCATGCTCCGTTCGGTTCACGCGGAGTGAACGGCGTGAAACGGGCGATGGAGGGCTTCGGGCCGCGTGCATCTCGTCTCCTGCGCTCGCTGTAGTACGAGCGCGGGAGCAGCGAAGATTCCACCGCTATACGGCGGTTTCGCTTCAGAAGGGTTGCGATCGGCGCGGCTCGGCGGTTCCGCCGCCGAGCGAACCATGACCGACTTCCAGGGGCCGCGAGGAAGCTACGCTGTGGCCGGGGCCAGCGCCTGCCAGTAGCGGCGACCGTACAGGCGCACCAGGCGGCCGAAGCCGGGGAAGGGGAAATGCGTGCCGACCACCAGCTCGCCCTCACGGTCCACACGCTCGATCAGCGCCTTGCGCGTATCGCGCGCCAGCGCCGGGTCCACGTCCACGGCCAGCCCCCACTCCCACTCGGTGAGCTGCACCGGGTGATGCGCCACGTCGCCGGTGATCAGCGCCTTCTCGCCGCCGGAGTGGATGGCGATGCTCTGGTGCGCCGGCGTGTGGCCCGGCGTGGGAACCGTCGTGATCTCCGCCGTGATCGCGGTCACGTCCTCGATCAGGTCCACCTGGCCGGTGTCCTTGAGCGGCAGCACGCTGTCGCCGATGCAGGCGTTCGCCGCGGCAATCTCCGGCTGCGTCCAGTACTCCCACTCGCGCCGCTGGATCACGTACCGCGCCTTCGGGAAGAACGGTACGAACGTGCCCTCGTGTTCGACCGTGTTCCAGCCGACGTGGTCGATGTGCAGGTGCGTGATCAGCACCGTGTCGATCTCGTCGGGGGCGATGCCGGCGGCGCGCAGGTTGTCGGGCAGGATGCCGTTGCGGAACTGCTCGCGGTTCTTGTTGCCGATGCCCGTGTCCACCAGGATCAGCCGCCCGGCCGAGCGCACGGCGAAGGCGCCGATATTGATGGTGAAGTGGCCGCGCTCGTTGATGAAGTGCTGGAACGGCTCCAGCTTCTCCGGCGTGGACATCGGGAACATGATGCTCGGCCGCGCCGGCGTGGCGATGTCCTGGATCGCCTGCACACTGACCTTGCCGATCTGCACGGTTTCGCCCGACATGCCTGAAGCCTCCTGCGAAGCTGCGCCGCCGCTCAGCCGCGGGGCGCGAAGCGGAAGATCGAGCTGTGGCCGATGCGTGTCACCGGCTGCTGCCGGTGGTCGCGCACCAGCACGTCGGCGACCAGGTAGTCGCTGCCGCGCTTCTCGAACCGGTCCACGATCGCGGCATCAACGGTGTAGGCGCCGCCCGCCAGCGGCACGGCCAGGTGCTGAATCTCGCTGCCGGTATGAACGCTGGGGCCGTATTCGAAGTTCTCGCGCAGCAGCCGCGCCACCTGGCCGGCGATCAGCCCCGGCGGCACGATCGGCAGGCCAAAGACCGAGCCGCCGCGATACCACGGGCCGGCGTCTTCGTGGTCGTCGGCGTACTGCTGCACCGTCTCGGGGTCGAAGACGACCGTATGCGGATCGAGGGCCACGCCCAGCGGCACCGACGACGCCGTGAGCGCCGGCCGCGCGCCGTGCAGCGAGGCGCGGCCCGGCCAGGGCGCATAGTTCCACTCGGCCGCGGGCGCCATGCTCCCGCCGATCGCGGCGTCGCCCAGCACGCAGGTCTGGCCCTCGGGTCCGAAGATGGCGTATTCGAGCCGCAGTCCGTCACTGCTGGCCGGCGAGCCGCGCGTGGCGACGATGCTCACCGTCTCGCCGTCGTAGACCGGCTTGACGAAGCGCACCGAGGCGCGGCCGCTCTGCAGCCAGCCTGGCCCCAGCAGCGCGACGATCAGCTCGCTGGCGTAGGCGTAGAGCGAGACGCCGCCGACGAGGCCGCCCTTGAGGCCGTAGCGCCGCGCTTCTTCGTCGTCGTGGATCTTGTTCTCGGAGGCGGAGGCGAAGTTGCGCGCCACTTTCACGAGCGGCGGCGCGCTCTGGCCAAGCTGCAGATCCTGGGCTCGCGCTGCCGGCGTGGTCATGTGCGTCCTCCTGCCCGATCGGCCTCGCACGCCCCACTATACACGGGGCCGGCGTGGCCGCGGCGGGGCGGGCGGCGTAGGATGAACTGCGGCGCGATCAGCGCGGAGGTTGGGACAATGACCGGCACGGGACCGCTCGCGGGGCTGCGCGTGCTCGACATCGGCACGCTGATCGCCGGGCCGTTCGGCGCCAGTCTGCTGGCCGACTTCGGCGCCGACGTGATCAAGGTCGAGCAGCCGGGCACGGGCGACTCGCTGCGCACTTCCGGCGGCCAGCGCGTGGACGGTGTCTCGCTCGCCTGGGCCACGACGGGGCGCAACAAGCGCTCGGTCACGCTCAACCTGCGCGAACCGGAGGGCCAGGCACTCTTCTTCGAACTCGTGCGCGTCTCCGATGCGTTGATCGAGAACTTCACGCCCGGCACGCTGGAGCGGCGCGGCCTCGGCCCGGAGCGGCTGCGCCAGGTCAACCCGCGGCTGATCGTGATCCGCGTCTCCGGCTTCGGCCAGACGGGACCGTACAGCCACCGCGCCGGCTATGATCGCATCGCCCTCGGCTACAGCGGCTTGATGTACGTCAGCGGCTATCCCGACGGCCCGCCCGTGCGCCCGGCCTTTGCCATGGCCGACTTCACGACGGCGATGTTCGGCGCCCTCTCCACGCTGATGGCGCTCTATCACCGCGACGTGCACGGCGGCGCCGGCCAGGACGTGGACCTGGCGCTGTTCGAGCCGATCCTGCGCATCTCCGAAGACCTGATCCCGGCCTACGACCGGCTCGGCGTGGTGCGCGAGCGCATCGGCAACCGCAACCCCGGCTTTGCGCCCGCCGGCAACTTTCTGACGCGCGACGGCCGCTGGCTGCAGATCGCCGCGGGCGGCGACCGCGTCTGGGCGCGCATGGCCGAGGCGATCGGACGTCCCGAGCTGGCGACGGACGAGCGTTTCGCCACGCAGCGCGCCCGCGCCGCCAACGCCGACGAATTGGAAGCGATCATCCGTGACTGGATCGCCGCCCGCGACTTCGAGGATGCCTTCGGAGCGCTGGACGCCGCCGACGTGCCCGCCGGCCCGATCATGAACGCCGCCCAGATCGTCGCCGACCCGCACATCAACGCCCGCGGCGACATCATCAGCGTTGATCACCCGCAGATCGGCCCCGTGAAGATGCCCGGCATCGTGCCCAAGTTCTCCGAGACACCCGGCGCCGTGCGCTGGCCCGGCCCGGAACTGGGCGAGTACAACGCCGCCGTCTACGGTGAGCTGCTGGGACTGAACGAGGCGGACCTGCGCGGCCTGCACGAGCGCGGCGTGATCTGAGCGCCGGCGGGGCGCCGTCTCCGCGGCCGCCGAGTCGCCGATGGTGCTTGCGCCAGCTCACATGTCGATCACCAGCGTGGACCAGCCGAAGCCCACGGCGCCGCCGGGTGCGCCGGTCTCCGGGTTGTAGTACTCGCGGAAGCCGTGGCGCAGCACCAGCTCGCGGCTGGCGGCGGCGATCGTCTCGGCCTCGGCATCGTAGCCGTGGCGGCGCAGGCCGCGAATCAAGAACCAGTTCGTGTTGAGCCAGACCGGCCCGCGCCAGATGATGCCCTCGCCCGGATCGTAGGACGGCTCGCGGGCCGCGACCGAGCGCACCGGAACGCGCGCCCAGAACTTGCCCTCGTCGGTCACGTGCTTGACGAGCTTTGCAGCGATCTCGGCCGGCAGGTCGCCCAGCAGCAGCGGGAAAAGCGAGGTAATCGTCAGCACGCGCTGCGGCTCCTCCGCGGCGCCGGCCAGGTCCCAGAAGGCTCCGGCCCCCTCGTCCCAGCACTTTGACAGCAGGGCCGCCAGCGTGCGCGCCGCCTCGTCCTCGTACCGGTGGGCGGCCACGGCGTCGCCGGCCTCGCGCAGCAGGGCCGCGAGGTCGCGCAGGTTGTCGGCGTAGACCGTGTTCACCAGCACGTCCTCGACGTTGAAGGCGTCGAGCGCCAACATGGCCGCGTTGTCGCTGCGCAGCGGCGCGTAGCGGTCGAACAGCCCCTGCATCGCCGCGCGCAGGCCGGCCTCGGTCGGCTCCGTCAGCCCGAGGACCCGGTCGTACTTCGGCGAGGCGTCGAGGCCGGATTCGTCGGGCTGCAGGATGCTGAGCAGGCCGTCTCCGTCCGGGTCACGGTTGCGGCGCAGCCAGTCGTAACAGCGCACGGCGGCGGGCAGCGTTTGTTCAAGGAATGTGCGCGAGCGGCCCGCTTCGTAGACGCGCCGCAGCGCCGCGGCCAGCATTGGCGTCTGTGTAATGTCGCTGGTCCAGCCACCGAGCTTCGGCAGGTTGTACGACTCGGCCATCGCGCGGTAGCTGGCCTGGTCCCAGAAGAGCATGTGCGGCATGAAGCCGTCGGCGCGCTGGCCCTGCAGCAGGCAGCGCAGCTCCTGCTCGGCCAGGCGCACGTCGATGTGTGTCAGGGCGATGGCGTGGAAGCAGGAGTCCCAGAACCACTGGAAGGGATAGTGGCTGCGAGAGGGGCAGACGAAGTCGTAGGGCAGGCCGCTGGCCGCGCCGACGCCGCGCTGACGGTTCGCCGCGAGCTGGCGTTCGGCGAGGGCGAGCAGGCCAGAGCGTTCGTCCATCAGCGGGCCTCGGCGAAGGGTAGCGGGTACAGGGTGAAGGGTGCAGGGACGGGTTGGTCCGCGCAAGCCGGGGTTGCCCGCGCGGTGCAGGAGGGCTGCGACGTCGTTTGCCACCGCGCACCCGCCGGCATGCTAGGATGGCGCAAACGGCAGTAGACGCCGCGGAAGTTGTCCGCGCTCTGCGCCTGCCCTGGCCGCACGGAGACAAAAAGTCCAAGAACGAGGCCGAGCCGGAGCCGGATGGAGACCGAGAGCCAGAGCCTGTTGGACGAGTGCGCGGAATGGGTCGCCGCGCAGCTTGAAGAAGAGAACGTCTTCGTCGATCCCGGCCTCGTCTCGCTGATCATGGAGACGGAGCGCCAGGCCGGCCCGCCGCGCGCCGCCAGCCCGGAGTTGGCCGCCGAGCTGGAGCAGCGGCTGCAGGAGCAGGGCGTGCGCGGCGTGCCCGATGCGATCAACGCCCGCCTGTTGTTCATCGTCTTGCAGTGGGAAGACGAGTTTATGGCCCTTGCCGGCCGGCCGCGGCCCGCCTGAGGCGCAGAATGCCCTCCCGCTTCCTGCCGCCGGAACCTGAACTCGAGGCGACGCCCCACATCGCCGTCAACGCTTCTCCCTCCGCGCACACCCTGCTCGCCATCAGCAATCACCCCGGCTCGGCCACACCGCCCCGCCTGATCGACGACACCGCCGCCGAAACCGTGCTCCGCGCCCTGCGCGACCCGCAGGCGTGCGCCTTGATCGCCCGCGCTGCAGCCGTCACGTGCCCGGCGTTCGATGCCGGCGCCCTGCTAGCCATCTGGGCACTCCTGCATCCGGAGGAGGCGCTGCGCCGCGCGGAGCAGATCGCCGGCCTGGCGCAGGGGGCCGAGTTCGGCATCGCCCACGATCTCGATGCAACCGGCTTCGTCTGCGCGGTGAATGCCTTCCGCGACCCGGCAGAGTCACCGCTCGCCGCCACACTGGCCGGTCGTGACGACGCCGGCCGCGGCGCCGCCCTGTTCGAGGCGCTGCTGCCGCAGATGCCCGCCATGCTTGAAAACATCCGCGATTTCGATCTGCTCTGGATCGGCGAGTACTCGGACGTCCTGCAGGCGGACAGCCTCTTCAACTCCGGCGCCGTGCAGATCGAGAGCGTGCCCGAGCTCGATCTCGTCGTGCTCGACACGCCGCTGCGCCTGCACCCGCTGATCGGACTGACGGTTTCGGCGGGCCGCTCGCGGCTGCTCACCGTGCGCTCGGAGAACACCTACACGCTCGAATACCGCTACGAAAGCTGGGTGCAGCTGCGCTCGTGGCGGCCGCGGCCACGCATCAATCTGAGCGGCCTCGCCACGCGCTTGAACATGTTCGAGCGCAGGGACGGCCGCTGGCGCGCCGATCCGGTCTGGCAGCCGCGGTCGCGCCTCTGGTTCGACGATGGCCGCGGCTCAGCTTCGCCATCCTCGATCGACCGCGAGACGGTGGTAGCCGAAGCCCTGGACTTCCTGCGCACGCACGCCCACGACGAAACGCTGCGCTGGAGCCCCTACTCTGAGCGCCGCTGATCGCGGGCCCGTGCGCTACGATGGTTGCACGAGGGTGCTCGTCTCCTCGCAGCACGCAGCGGGAGACCGCGTTGTCCGACGTGGTGCGAACCGTCTCCAACTTGCACACGATCGTGGTTGCGGCGCACACGACCACGCACCTGCCGCCCGATCGCGCCGTGATCACCACGCCGGCGCTGGTCGCATTGATGGAGCGATGTATCGCGAAGTCCGAGCAGCGGCTGGAACGTCACGACGGGCGCTGGCTAAGCATTGCGGCGGACATTAACCATCGAGCAGGGCTAAAGCAAGGCGAGTACATTCACTTGCGTGCACAACGTAGTCCGGGAATGCCGGGCGATCGAGAGCAGTGGCACGTCACGGCTACGGCCGACGCAGACGGCCGCCTGATCGCGGAGGGCACGATCGAGCGGGCATGGGAGGCCGTATGCCCCGCGTGACCGTGCAGCCGGCCGGCCATGTGATCGACGTTGCCGAGGGCGAGACGATCATGGCGGGCGCCAACGCCCGCGGCTACTACTGGCCCACCACCTGCGGCGGCAAGGGCGAGTGCACGACCTGCGCCTGTTCGGTGCTGGCCGGGGGCGACCAACTCTCTTCTATGAGCCGCTTTGAGTCGTATAGTCTGGCCGAAGGGCGTGGCCGCGCCGTGCTGAACACGCCCGTGCGCCTCGCCTGCCAGGCCCGCGTACAGGGCGATGTCGAGGTGCGCAAGCCGGGCGTGCTGCCGCCGCCGGAGTGAGTCGGCGCCCTGAGCGGCGCCGCCGGCCCATCAATCGCTGCAGCCAGGGAGTGGAACTCCGTCATGCCGTACATCATTGCCGAGCCGTGCATCGGCGTGAAAGACAAGTCCTGCGTCGATGTCTGCCCCGTGAACTGTATCTACGAGGGCGAGGACCAGCTCTACATCAATCCCAACGAGTGCATCGACTGCGCCGCCTGCGAGGCCGCCTGCCCGGTGACGGCGATCTACCACGAAGACGACGTGCCCAAGCAGTGGCGTGACTACATCGAGAAGAACCGCGCCTGGAGCGCGGCCAACACATAACGCACGACCGCCGTTCCCATAGACACCGCCCCATGCTACAGTTACGCATCATAGATATAAGCGGCATGAGCGGGGGCGCGGCGTGGAATTGGCGCAGATCGAGGCGTTCGTGCAGGTGGCCGCGCACCGCAGCTTCAGCCGCGCCGCCGAGACGCTCTATCTCACGCAGCCGTCTGTGACGGCGCGTATCCAGACGCTCGAACGCGAGCTGGGCGAGGAGCTGTTCGAGCGCACCGGCCGCAGCGTGCGCATGACGGACGCGGGCCAGACATTTTTGGCGTACGCCGAGAAGGCGCTGGCCTCGGTGCAGGAAGGCAAGGACGCGCTCGAAGCGCTGCGCAACGCCGAGGCGGGCAATCTGCGAATCGGCTCGGCGCTGACGATCAGCACCTACGTGCTGCCGCGCATCCTCAAGTCCTTCCGCGGCCACTATCCGCGCGTGGATGTCTCGATCCGTACCGGCCGCTCCGACGACGTGCTCGAGCTGCTGCTCAACGACGAGGTGCAGGTCGGCCTCGTCCGCGCCCTCGTGCACCCGGAGATTCAAACGATCCACCTGTACGACGACGAGGTGATCCTCGTCACCGAGCACAACCACCCCTTCGCGCAGACGCGCACGGCGCGCATTGAAGAGGTCAGCCGCCAGCCGCTGATCTTCTTCGACAAGGGCTCGAGCTACTACGGCCTGATCCACGGCATCTTCCGCGAGGCGAACCTGGTGCCGATCCACGCCATGCAGCTCGACAGCATGGAGGCGACCAAGAAGATGGTCGAGGAGGGGCTGGGCATCGCCATCCTGCCGCGCGTTTCCGTCGAGCGCGAGCTGAAGCTGGGCATCCTGGCCGAGGTCGAGATCATCGGCGTGCCGCGCTTCAAGCGCCAGATCGCGTTGATCTTCCGCCGCAACCGCAAGCACGCGCGCACCGTGCACGCCTTCGTGGAGACGCTGCACAACATGTACCGCTTCATCCTGCCCGAATCGGCGCGCGATACGTTTCCCGACCTGGCGCCGCCGCCGCGTGTGCTGGCGCGCTCCGGCGACTGACCCGACAAATGGCGTGAGGAGGTGCCGATGGCCGAACGTACGATCACGCTCTACGAAAAACGCGGCTGAACGACCTGCAACCGAGCCCGTGGCTGGCTCGATCTGCACGGCGTCGCTTACAACCCGCGCGAGATCTTCCGCAAGCCGCTTTCGCGCGAGGAGATCGCCGCGCTGGCACGGCTTGCCGGCGGCATGAAGGCGATCTTCTCCTGGAAGAGCCCCAGCGCCCGCCCGCTCGGCCTCGACCCGGCCACGGCGAACGACGCGCAGTTGCTCGATCTCATGACGCATGAGCCGCGCCTGATCCGCCGCCCGATTGTGCTGACCGGCGATCGCCTCGTCATCGGCGGCGATCCGAAAGAGCTGGAGCGGGTGCTGGGCTGAGGATTTGGTCCCACCCCACGGCCATCGGCTCTCACCTCATCTCACGTACCCCTCTCCCAATCCTGGGAGAGGGGAGACGCAGAAGCTCCGTCTTCAGCCCCAATGCCCCGATCATAGATCTCCCCTTCCCCTAGAATTGGGGGAAGGGGCAGGGGATGGGGGCCACAAGCGGCCTCATCCCCCGGCCGCCTCCAGCACCATCTGTGTCTGCGTGACCAGCGCCAGCAGGCGCCCCTCAGCGTTGGTGAGGCGCGTTTGCCAGACCATCGTGCGGCGGCCGCGGTGCAGCGGCGTGCACTCGCCATGCACGACGCTGCCCAGCGGCGCAGGCGCGAAGAAGTTGGTCTTCGACTCGATCGTCGTCGTGCCCTGGCCGGCGCGCAGGTTCTGCGAGGTGGCAACCGCGCCCAGCGAGTCGGCGAAGGCCATCAAGGCGCCGCCGTGACAGATCGCCGGCGAGGTGCACAGGTCCGCGCGCACCGACATGCGCGCCAGCACGCGCTCCGGCGCCGCACTCACGATCTCGATGCCCAGCAACTGCGCGAAGGGCATGCCGGCGATCAGCTCGTTGGTCGATGTCGTCACGGTCAACTCTCCTTGCCGGCAAGGCGCCGCAGAGGAACGTCTGCAGGGTGGCTGGTTGCGGCGGGCGCTGAGCGGCGGTCTTCGCCTCAGCCGAACACCTCGTCGCGCAGGCGCTTGAGGATCTCGACGTTTTCGCGGTCGGGGCCCTTGCCCGTGAAGCCGGGCACCTCGAGCAGGAAGGGGACGTCGCGGAAGGCCGGGTGGCTCATCACCGTGCGGAAGCCGCCGATGCCGATGTAGCCTTCGCCGATGTTCTCGTGCCGATCCTTGCCGCTCAGCAGCGGCCCCTTCGAGTCGTTGGCGTGCACGGCGACGAGCCGGTGAAGGCCGATCTCGCGGTCGAACTCCGCCATCGCCGCCTCGATGCCCGCCGGCTCGGCGATGTCGTAGCCGGAGGCGAAGGCGTGGCAAGTGTCGATGCAGACTTTTACGCGATCGCTGCCGGTCTCCCGGATCAGCTCGCCGATCTCCGCGAACTTCGCCGCAATCGTGTTGCCGGCGCCGGCGCTGTTCTCGATGATCAGCCAGCTCTCGCCGGGCGCCCGTGTCAGCGCCTCCTGCATCGCCGCGACGATGCGCGGCCGCACTGTGTCGAAACCGGCGCCCTTATGGCTGCCCACGTGGAAGATCGTGCCCAGGGCGCCGGCGCCTTCGCAGAACTGCAGCGCCGCGGCGAGCGATGTGACCGACTTCTCGACGTGCTCCGCGCTCTCCGCCGCAAGATTGATGAGGTAGATGCCGTGCACGAAGATCGGCGCAACCTCCGCCTCGACGGCGTGGCTCTTGAGCTGGGCGATCGCCTCTTCGCCGTGCGCGAGGGGCCGCCAGCTCTGCGGCGCCGAGGCGAAGATCTGGACCGCCTCGGCGCCGATCTCGCAGCAGCGATCAACGCAGCGCGAGAGGGCGTCGGCCGTCGAGACATGAGCGCCAATCTTCATGGAACACCGCTCCCGATCCATGCTCAGGCAACGAACGCGTGTTCGTCGCGACCTCTCAAGGCTAACGCGGCGTGATTGACAGCGCCAGAACGGCGTCGATACGATCGCCGTGCCCGGCGCGCGGAGTTTTCGTACCCGCGCCGCTCGCGGCCCGTCCGCCGCTCGCAAACGACCCCGCTCACCCGCGCTCCCATCCGGCGTTGGAGCATTCTCCGGCGCCTGACCGCCACCCTGCCGCGGAGCTGCCGATGCTGGGTACCGTCGCCCTCTCGCCCCGCCGGCTGGAAGAGTACGAAGCGCTGATCGGCCCGGAGCGCGTGGCCGAACTGCGCCGGCTGGCCGAGCCGTTGCGCGGCCTGCACTTGCTCGCCCTGTCGCTGCGTTCGTTCGGCTCGTGGACGACGGATCTGCTCACCTCCTCGGTGCCGCTGCTGCGCGACCTGGGCATCGACGCGGCCTGGCAGGTGGTGCAGACCGACCACGAATCGCAGGGGGCACTGGTCGCCCTGTACGAGGGTCTGAACGGCGCCGGCGACACCTGGACCGCCGAAACCCGCCGCGCCTGGCTACGCGCCGTGGCCGATGCCGGTCGTTCGCTGAGCGGCGGCTGGGACACGGTAATCGTGCACGATCCGCAGCTGATCGGCATGATCGACGAGGGACAGTCGCAGGCGAGCGGCGCCCGCTGGATCTGGAACTGCCACACCGATCTCTCCGCCTCCGCGGCCGACGCCTGGAGCGACCTTTCCCCCTCCGCCGCGGGGTTCGACGCGACGATGCTCGAAGACCCGTCATTCTCCCCGCCCGGCTGGCAGGCGCGGCTGGTGCAGGTGATCGCGCCCGGCATCGACCCGCTCGGCCCGCGCAACGTGCCGCTTGACGCCGAAACGGTGGAACTGCTGGCCGGCAAGCTGGGCATCGATGCGCGCCGCCCGCTGATCGCGCAGATTGCGCCGTTCGATGTAGGCGCGGACGCACTCGGCCTGATCGAGGTCTACGACGAGCTGCTGCACCGCTTCCCCGATCTGCAGCTCGCGATTATCCCGACCTCGCTGCGCGACGACCAGGAGACGCGCGGGTACTTCAACGCCGTGGCCCGGCTGGCCAACGAGCGGCCGTCCTGCATCCTGCCCTCGCTCGCGGCCGAAATTGGCAACGCCGAGATCAACGCCTGCCGTCACGCCGCCAGTATCGTCGTGCAAAAATCGTTGCGCCGCGGCTTCGCGCTGTGGCTCTCCGAAGCGATGTGGCAGCGCCGGCCGGTGGTGGCCGGGCGTACGGTCGGCACCACGGCGCAGGTGGTGGACGGTGTCACCGGTTTCCTGGTGCCGACCACCACGGTGAGCAGCGACCGCATCGCCGATCTGCTTGCGGACGCGGCGCTGCGCGAGCGGATGGGCGAAAACGGCCGCCGCCACGTGGCCAACCACTTCTTGATCACACGCTACCTCGCAGACACGCTGCAACTGCTGCGGCGCGTCGTGTCCGTGGGGGTCAGCGCCTGAGCGAACGCCGGCGATCGCAGCATCGCAAGAATGCCGCCGTTCACGGGCCGGGCGGCGCGGGTGGAAAGCGGGCAATGTTTGGATCTGTGCCGACGACCCCCAAGAGCATCGAAGCGTACCGGCCGATCATCGGCGACGCGCGCATCGAAGAGATCCTCGAGCTCGCCGGGCGCCTGCGCGGGGCGCGCGTGCTGCATGTGAACGCCACGGCCTTCGGCGGCGGCGTGGCCGAGATCCTGGCCACGCTCGTGCCGCTGATGACCGACCTGGGCCTCGAAGCCGACTGGCAGGTGATCCGCGGCTCCGACGAGTTCTTCAACGTCACCAAGGCGATGCACAACAGTCTGCAAGGCATGCTGCTGGAGTGGACGCCGCAGATGCGCGAGATCTGGACGCGCTACAACCAGCAGAACGCCGACATGTTCGACGAGGACTACGACTTCGTCGTGATCCACGACCCGCAGCCGGCGGGCATCCTGGCGATGGCGGCCGCGCGCCTCGGCCACCGGCCGGCGGGCAAATGGGTGTGGCGCTGTCACATCGACCTGACCGACAGCCAGGTCGATGTCTGGGATCTGCTGCACCCGTATCTTGAGCCGTACGACGCCGCGATCTTCACCATGGCCGAGTACGTCAAGGATGATCTCGAAAAGCCCCTGCTGTTCACCATTCCGCCCGCGATCGACCCACTCAGCCCCAAGAATGTGCCGCTGCCGGAGAATGTGGGGCGCGACATCCTCCAGCGCTACGGCGTGGACCCCGACCGGCCGCTGATTTCGCAGATCTCCCGCTTCGACCCCTGGAAAGACCCGCTGGGCGTGATCGATGTCTACCGGGCGCTGAAACAGGACCGGCCCGACCTGCAGCTCGTGCTGGTCGCCAGCATGGCCGCGGACGACCCCGAAGGCTGGGCCTGGTACGAGCGCACCGTGCGCCGCGCCGGCGAAGACTACGACATCCACATCCTTTCCAACCTCAACGGCGTCGGCAACGTCGAGGTGAACGCCTTTCAGTCGCTGGCGAAGGTCGTGATCCAGAAGTCGGTGCGCGAGGGTTTCGGCCTGGTGGTCTCTGAGGCGCTGTGGAAGGGCCGTCCCGTCGTCGCCGGCAACGTCGGCGGCATCCCGCTGCAGATCCTCTACGGCCGCACGGGCTACCTGGTGAACACCACCGCTGAATGCGTCAATCGCACTGGCTACCTGTTGCAGCACCCCGACGTGGCCGATCATTTGGGCGCGGAAGGCCGCGAGCACGTGCGCGAGAACTTCCTGATCACGCGCTACCTGCGCGACTACCTCGCGATCTTCAACACGCTCGCCGGCCACGTGGAGGCGGCCCGCTCGCCGGCGCGGCTGCTGACCCGCGCCGGCCGCTAGGCAGCAGGAGGACTCCACGCGTGAAAGATGTGCTCGCGCTGGTGCTGGCCGGCGGGCAGGGCGACCGCCTCAGTATTCTCTCGGAGGAGCGCGCCAAGCCGGCCGTGATCTTCGCCGGCAAGTACCGGATCATCGACTTCGTGCTGAGCAACTGCATGAATTCGGACATCGGGCGGGTGGGCGTGCTCACCCAGTACCGGCCGCGATCGCTCAACGCCCACATCGGCATCGGCCGGCCCTGGGGGATGGACCGCGAAGGCAGCGGCATCGCCCTGATGCAGCCCTACCTTGGACGAGAGAGTTCCGACTGGTATCGCGGCACGGCGGACGCCGTTTATCAAAACCTCTATTTCGTGGAGGAATCGCAGGCCGAGACGGTGCTGCTCCTCTCCGCCGACCATGTCTACACCATGGCCTACGACCAGCTCATCGCCTTTCACCACGCCAAAGGCGCCGACGTGACCGTGCCGGTCTACGACGTGCCGCTGCAGGAGGCGAGCCGCTACGGCCTGATCACGATGGACGGTGACGGCCGCGTGATCGGCTTCGATGAGAAGCCGCCCGAGCCACGCACCACCACCGCCAGCACCGGCATCTACGTTTTCAAAAAGGACGTGCTGATCGAGCGGCTGGTGGCCGACGCGGCGCGCAACACCACGCACGACTTCGGCCGCGATATTCTGCCGGAGATGATCGATGACTGCCGCGTCTACGGCTACCGCCTGCACGGCTACTGGCGCGACGTGGGCACGATCGACGCCTACTGGCAGGCGAACATGGATCTGCTGGTCGATCTGCCGGAGCTGGACCTCTACAACCCCAACACGGCCCTGCACACCCGCCACACCACGCTGCCGCCGGCCAAGATCGGGCCGCGCGCCTACGTCACCCGCAGCCTGCTGAACGCCGGCGACATCATCAACGGCCAGGTGGAACACTCGGTGCTTTCACCCGGCGTCTACGTCGAGGACGGCGCCGTGGTGCGCGACTCGATCCTGTTCGACGACTGCTTCATCGCTCGCGGCGCCGTGATCGAGCGCGCCATTCTCGACAAGGGCGTGCACGTGGCCGAGGGCTGCCGCGTGGGCGCGGGCGATGACTTCACCCCGAACAAGGCGCGGCCCGACCTGCTCTGGAGTGGAATCACGCTTGTCGGCAAGCGGGCTCGCCTGCCCGCCGGACTCGGCATCGGCCGCAACTGCATCATCCCGCCCAATGCCCGCGAAGAGGATTTCTTCGGTCCATGGGTGGAAAGCGGTGAGACGGTGCGCTCGTTCCGTGCCTCGCCCATCCATGGCGTCTGACCGCCGTACCATGGCCGCGCCCGCGGCCAGCTTGGGTTAGCCATGGCCGCACACGCGGCCAGCTTGAATACGGAAGCAACAATGGGCGAGGAACCGATCGGCGCCTTCTCCTTCGTTCTGCATAGCCACCTGCCCTACTGCCGCCGCGCCGGCCGCTGGCCGCACGGCGAAGAGTGGCTGCACGAGGCGGCCTCGGAAACGTATCTGCCGCTGCTGGACGTGCTGCGCGGGCTGCAAGGGCGCGGCGTGCCGTTCAACCTCACGATCGGCATCACGCCGATCCTGGCCGAGCAGCTCGCCGATGGCACCGTGCGCGCCAACCTGCGCGACTTCATGGAAGAGAAGCACGCGCGCGCCGCCGAGGACGTGCAGCGCTTCGCACACGCGGGCGACGATCGCCGGCTGGCCGCGGCGCGCTGGTATCGCGGCCGGTACGAGCGGCTGTTGGCGCTGTATGAGGAGCTGGGCGGCAGCGTGCTCAGCGGCTTCAAAGCCTTGCAAGACGCGGGGCTGCTGGAGATCGCCACCAGCGCCGCCACGCATGGCTACATGCCCCTGATGGAGCGGGACTCGACGATCAGCGCCCAGTTCGCTGTCGGAGCGCAATCGTACCGCCGCCACTTCGGCCGCGAGCCGCGCAGTTGCTGGCTGCCCGAGTGCGCCTACCGGCCCTCGTTCATGGCCGAGCTGGGCGGCCAGCGCTACGTGAAGCCCGGCGTGCAGACCTTCATGGCCGAGAACGGGCTCAACCTCTTCTTCGTGGAGACGCACACACTCGAAGGCGGCGCGCCCGTCGGCAAGGCGCAGGGCGACGCGGTCGGTCCCTACGGCAGCATTCCGCGGCGCTACGTCGTGCCGCTGCCCGACTATCCGCCGCCGCGCGACCGCACGACCTTCCTGCCCTACTGGGTCGAGACGCCCGACGTAGCCGTGCTGGGCCGCAACAGCCGCACCGGCTTGCAGGTCTGGTCCGCCTCGCACGGCTACCCCGGCGACTTCGACTACCGCGAGTTTCACAAGCGCGACGGTGTCTCCGGCCTGCACTACTGGCGCGTGACCGGCGCCGGCGTCGACCTGGGTGAGAAGGATCGCTGGGATCCGGCTGTGGCCTTCGATCGCACCAACTCGCACGCCGACCATTTCGCCGGGCTCGTCGAGGACGAGCTGAACGGCTACCGGGCGCGCGCCGGCGGGCCGGGCATCATCGCCGCGGCGTACGATACGGAACTGTTTGGCCACTGGTGGTTTGAGGGCATCGAGTGGCTGGGCAAGGTGCTGGAGCGGCTGAGCCGGCGGCCGGGCATCGCCCTCAGTTCCGCGGGCGGCTGGGTGGCCGCGCATCCTGCTGAAGAGGTGCTGGCGCTGCCGGAAAGCTCGTGGGGGCAGGCGGGCAATCACTTCACCTGGCTCAACGCCGACACGGAATGGATGTGGCCGATCATCCACGCGGGCGAGCGCCGCATGGAGCGGCTGGTGGAGCAACATCCGGCCGCGGAGGGCGGCCTGGCGATCGTGCTGAACCAGTGTGCCCGCGAGCTGCTGCTGCTGGAGTCGAGCGACTGGCCATTCCTCGTCACCACCGGCCAGGCGCGCGAGTACGCGATCGAGCGCTTCGAGAGCCACGTGGACCGCTTCAACCGGTTGGCCGCGTTCGCCGACAGCGGCGAACCGGGGCCGGCCGGGTGTACGCTGGCCGAGGAGCTGTGGGAGCTGGACAAGGTCTTTCCCATGATCGACTACCGGCTTTTCCGCAGCCGCGAGCCGGCCGCTGGTTGAACCGCCGAGGCGATGCACCGATGCCGCGCTACTGGACGGTCGAAGAGGCGCGGGCCGCGTTGCCCGAAGTGATCGGCCTGCTTGAAGAACTGCGGCGGGCGCTGGCACGGCAGGCCCAGGCCGGCGCTGCTGCCGGCGTCGTGACGCCGGGGGCGCGTTTGTCCGCGAACGGCCACGGCGCCTCGCGGCCGGACGACCCGCTGCTGCTGGCCCGGCGGGCGCTCGAGCGGATCAACGCGCTGGGCGTGCAGGTCAAAGATGTGGAGTCCGGGCTGATCGACTTTCCCCATCTGCGCAACGGCGAAGAAGTGCTGCTCTGCTACCGGCTCGGTGAAGCGGACATCGCCTTCTGGCACGGCACGGATACCGGCTTCGCCGGGCGCCGGCCGCTGAGCGAGCTCTGATGCCGGCCGACCCGACGCGCCGGTGCTGCGCCGTGATCGCCACGGCCGCCGCCTGCCTGCTGCTCGGCGCCTGCAAGGCGAGCAACAATCATCCGGCCGCAACCGCGACCGTATCGCCCACGCGAGCGCCCGCCGCGCGCACGGCGGCGGCCGTGCCATCCACAACCGTCGTGGCCCGGCCGGGCACGCCGGGCCAAATCGTGCTGTCGGCCGGGGGCGCGGCGCCGGACACGGTGACGGTGCAGGCGGGCCGCGCCGTGACCTTCGTGAACAGCGACACGGTGCCGCACCATCCCGTCTCGGTCGAGGCCAACTTGTTCGACGCGGGTCAGATCGCCCCCGGCGCCTCGGCGCAGGTGACGGTCACGGCGGCCGGTCTGCACGACTGGCACGACGCCGTCAACCCCCGCCTCAGCGGCACGATCCGTGTCGTTCCTTAGCGCCGATCTTCTGTTCCCCACCGGGGCTGGGTGTCGCGGCTGGCGCTGCGAAAGGCGCACGCGATGCGCCCCTGCACATTCTGTTCCCTGTTCCCTACCGTGCGCCCACCAGCTCCGCCGCCGGGTGGAGCAGGTTTACGCCGCTCTCCTGATCGAAGACGTGCAGGTGGTTCAGGTTGGCCTGCAGCTGCACATGGTCGCCGATGCCGAACTGGGCGCGCGGGTTGACGCGGGCGATCACCGTCTGGCCGCCCACCGTGCCGTAGAGGAACGCCTCGCTGCCCAGCGGCTCGAGCACATCCACCGTCGCCGGCAGCGTGCCGGCCGACCAATCGGCCTCCGCCCGGTCGCCGACGTCCTCCGGCCGCAACCCCACGATCACGTCCTGGCCGTTGTAGTGCGCGATGCCGCCGGCCAAACTCGCCGGCACGGACAGCCGCACGCTCTCGCGCACCAGCTCAACCTCGCCGCCCTCGGCGTGCACGGCCATGGGCAGCATGTTCATCGTCGGGCTGCCGATGAAGCCGGCCACAAACACATTGGCGGGCCGGTCGTACAGCGCCTGCGGCGTGTCGAGCTGCTGCAAGATGCCGTCGCGCATCACGGCGATGCGATCGCCCATCGTCATCGCCTCGACCTGGTCGTGCGTGACGTAGATCGTCGTCGTGCGCAGGCGGTGGTGCAGCTTGACGATCTGGGCGCGCGTCTCCACGCGCAGCTTGGCGTCGAGGTTGGAGAGCGGCTCATCCATGAGGAAGGCCTGCGGCTCGCGCACGATCGCCCGGCCCAGCGCGACGCGCTGGCGCTGGCCGCCGGAGAGCTGGCGCGGCTTGCGCTTGAGCAGCGCCTCGATGCTCAGGATCTGCGCCGCCTCCTGTACGCGCGACTCGATATCGCGCCTGGGCACATGGCGCAGCTTCAGGCCGAAAGCCATGTTGTCGTAGACGCTCATGTGCGGATAGAGCGCGTAGCTCTGGAAGACCATAGCGATATCGCGGTCGCGCGGCGGCACCTCGTTCACGCGGCGCTCGCCGATGTAGATGCTGCCGTCGGTGATCTGTTCGAGGCCGGCGATCATGCGCAGCGCCGTCGACTTGCCGCAGCCGGACGGCCCGACGAGCACCAGAAACTCCTGATCGCGGATCTCCAGCGAAAGGTCGTTGACCGCGATCACGCCGCCTTCGAAGCGCTTGGTGACGTTTTCCAGGTAGACCCTGGCCATGAGCTCGCTCTCCCGTTCGGCGCGGCCGCCGGCGCTCCTCGCGCGGGATTCGGCCGCCTGTGCCGCCGGCGGGGCTGCCCGCCGCCCGCGGATTCTGACTCGCCATCATACGGGTCCGGCCGGAGAGTGTCGATAGCGTGATCGTTATACTGAATAGGCGATTGCCGCTCGCGCGGGCCGAAGCCGCGCGGGCGTCGGGCCCGGCCCCCTCCGGCGTCGGCTCGACCCGAAACTCGTGCAGATGTGCATCTATGCATAGAAGACGGAGGCGGCATGGCCGAGGAGCAGACGGGAAGCGACGAGTGGGCCGAGCTGGCGGCGCTGGCCGAGGAGCTGCGCGGCCAGGACGAGCAGTGGCGGGCCACCTGCGAAGCGATGGCGGCGCAGCTGGAGCTGGTGCGCGGCGTGCGCGAGGGCGTGGAGCAGCAACTCGCCGAGCTCGGCGTCGAAGAGCACCTTGCGCGGCTGGCGCGCGAACTGCTGAACGACGCGGGGCGGCTGCACAGCGCCCGGCTGAATTACGGCCTCACCCGCTCGCTCGCGCTGCTCTGGCACGCGCTGGACGACCCGCGGGCGAGCCGGCGCGAGGCGCCGCCCGAGGCGGAGTACGCGGTGGAGGTGCGCGTCGGGCCGCGCTACCTGCTGGGCGTGCCCAACTCGGGCAGCGGCGACGAGCGGATCAGCATCGTCATCGCTGGCCAGAAGCGGCTGGTGGCCACGCTGCCGACCACGCGCGAAAAGTTCCGCGCCGCGCTGCTGCGCGCCTTCGCCGCGCCCTCCTACAGCGGGCCGCCACGCGAGGATACCGCCGCTGAGCCGGCCGCCGGCGCGGACGCCGCCGGCGAGCACGGCGCCGCGCCGGAATCGGCTGAGGCGGCAGCTCCTGCCGCGTCAGGCGAGACGCCCGCGGCTGCCCAGGCGGCCGAAGCGGCCGCCGGCGCCGGCGGAGCGGCCGCGAGCGCACCCCCAGGCGACGCTGCTGCGCCGCAGGGAGACGAGCCGCCGCCCAAACCGCGCCGGCGCCGCCGCAAGGCCAGCGAGTGAGGCCGGCAGGGCGCGGCCGAGGCGTAGCGGGTCGATATCGACGTGCAGCTCGCCTTCTTTGGTCTGCACCGCGGTCACCTGCGAGGGCAGGGCCAGCGCCAGCCGGTTCTCCAGTGCGGCCGTGTTGCCGGTCCAATCGAGCAGCGACGGCAGCACGAAGCCGATCGGCATCCTGCCGGCATGAATGTCCGAGAGCGTGGCGCGCGCCTGCCGGTTCTGCACACTGAAGGCGATGCGGGCGGAGAAGGTCATCTTCACGCCGTAGACGCGTGCATACAGGTATGCGCGGCTGTTCTGCGCGTGCAGTTCCAGAAAGATCCGGTCGACGTCGATGCCGTCGCCGTGCACCGGCTGCGCGGCCAGGCGGCGGGCCAGCTCCGAGTTCACCTCCTCCTCGGAGAAGGTGATGCCGCCCAGCTTCAGCCGCAGCAGGTCGGCCGGGCCGATGCGGCCGACGTCGAGCGTGCCGTTCGGCGCCGGCACCTTCGCCTCGAAGCTGGCCGCGGCCTGCGGCGTGATGCGATCGACGCGTACGCCGCCGGGCGCCTCCACCGTGTATGCGCCGTTGCTGAAGGAGGGGCCGACGTCGCGAGTCAGCAGCCAGAGAACGAGCGCCGCGGCGCCGAGCAGCACCGCGGCGAACACCAGTAGCGCGAAGCAACCGCAGCGTAACGTCCCGAACACCGCCCCTCCCGCGGGCTGCACCGGCGCCGAACCAGCATGGCGGGTCCCGTCCATCCTACGCGAGCGCGCGGATCACCAGCACGGCGCTTTGATTGCACGCAACCCTCGGCTATACTCGCTGGCGCCGGGAGTCAACGCCGGCGCGGCCGGCGCGCCGCCGTTTAGCCGCGATCAGGGTTGACTCGGTTGCGGAAATCGTGCGTATACTCCCTGCAATGCGCGTGGAACAGCGGGCCTTCGGGACCCGACCCGCGTTCACTTTTCCGCCAGTCCCCGGGGTCAGCGAGGTAACCAGGCGTGCAGCGCTACATCATCCGGCGCCTGTTGCTCGCCATTCCAGTCATCTGGATGGTCGTAACGCTGGTGTTTTTTGTCAGCCACGTGCGGCCGTCACGCGCCGAGCAACTTGCCGCCTCGTGCCAGCTCTCCAAGGAGATCTGCGCACGCAACAAGCACGCCATTCAGGTTCAGCTCGGCGAAGATAAGCCGCTGGTGGTGCAGTACGTGCGCTACGTCGGCCATCTCCTTGTCGGCGACCTCGGCAAGTCTTTGACGGCGCCGTACAATCCGGTGCGCACCGAGCTGGGCAATCGCGCCGGCCCCTCGATCGAGCTCGGCCTGATTCAGATCATTCTCGCGACGATCATCGCCATTCCCATCGGCGTGCTGGCCGCGGTGCGGCAGGATTCGTGGGTTGACTATGTCTTACGCATCTTCTCCATCGGTCTGCTCGCCATTCCATCATTTTTCCTCGCCCCGCTGATGTTGCTCTTCACGATCAAGACCTTCAACTGGACGCCAAGTTTGAATCAGACGGCCTATCGCTCGTTATTCGACGATCCGCTGCGCAACTTATCGATCATGCTTTTGCCGGCACTGGCCGGCGCCTTCGCCTCAAGTGCGGCGATCATGCGCCTGCTGCGCTCACAGATGCTGGAAGTGACCCGACAGGACTTCGTGCGCACGGCAACGGCCAAGGGCCTGCGCCAATCGGTGGTTGTGATGCGCCATACGCTGAAGAACGCAATGATCCCCGTAATCACGATCATCGGTCTGCTGACGGCCGGCCTGATCGGCGGTAACGTCGTACTCGAGTCGATTTTCAATATCCCGGGCATCGGCTTGTACCTGGTGACCGAGCTGCGGCTCAACGATCTGCCCGTGGTGCTCGGCGCGGTCATCTCCGTCGCCGTGGTGATCGTGCTGACGAATATCCTCGTTGATGTGGCATACGCCTGGTTCGATCCTCGAATCCGCTACTCGTGAGTGCAGCGGAGTTCGCGAACCGATCGCAGCGCACATGGGGGACGGCGAAACCGTGGCGAATGCGAAGACCTCATTGAACGCGACGACTGCCACCGCGAGGAGTACGAGCGCGGTTCAGGCCCTGGCGGAGCCGGAAGAGCGGCTGGCGCCGAAGCGCTTCAAAGCCGCGCGCACCTTCTTCACCCACAAGCCGCTCGGCGTCTTCGGCCTCGCGCTCATCGTCGTGCTCGGTTTCCTCGCGCTGTTCGGGCACTGGGTCGCGCCGTATGGCGCCGAAACGCGCTTCACCGTCAGGCCGCAAGCGGCAGCACCGGCGGCCAACACGAATCCCGACGATGTTTCTTGCGTGACTCCTGAGTGCACCGCGAAGGCGCACGCGCAGGCCGCGCAGGCGATCTCGAACACCGGTCCATCAGCGAAGCACTGGTTCGGCACTGACGGCGGCTCGCGTGACCTCTTCACCCGCGTCATTCTCGGCGCGCGGCGCTCGCTCGGCGTCGGTCTGGGCTCGTTGCTGATCGGCACCTTCCTCGGCGTCGTGCTGGGCGGTCTCTCCGCCTACGTCGGCGGCACGTTCGACACGGTCACCCAGCGGGTGATGGATGCGCTGCAGGCCTTCCCGCCGCTGCTGTTTCTGCTCTTGCTCACGGCCGTGGGCCAGCCCAGCATCGCCCTGATCACGGCCGGCATCGGCATCGTGGCCACGCCGCAGATCTCACGCATCGCCCGCAGCACGGTCTTGCAGGTGCGCGCCCTGCCCTTCGTTGAAGCGGCGCAGGTGATCGGCGCACCCGACCGTCGCATCCTCGTCTCGCACATCCTGCCCAATATCTGGGCGCCGGTGATCGTGATCTTCACGATCGGCGTGGGCGCCGGCATCCTCGCCGAAGCGGCGCTCTCCTTCCTCGGCGTCGCCCCCGTCGGCGTCTCCTGGGGCTACATGACGTATGAGGGCACGCAGTTGATCAAGCAGGCGCCTAGCGAAGCGATCTTCGCCGGCGCCGCGATCTCACTTGCGGTGCTCGGTTTTAACATCGTGGGCGACGCGCTGCGCGATGTGCTCGACCCCCGCCTGCGGGCGCGCTGATCGAGGGCCCCACTGCCGCACACGAACGCGGCTGGAATGGGCACGCTCCAGAGTGCGCTGGGGCGAATCAAGGGAAGGGAAGCGAGGAGATGGCCGATAGCAATTACTGGACGAGGCTAGCAGGCCGCCGCCTGGCCCGGCGGACGTTCGTACAGCGGGGGGCGATGGTGGGCGCCGGCGCGGCCGGCATTGTGCTGGTCGGCTGCAGCTCGTCGAACAACAACAAAAAGAACGCAGCCGCCACAACCGCGGCCACGGCGACGAAGGCCGCGGCGACGGCATCGTCTGTTGCCACCGCGGCGGCGACGGCCGCGCCCGCGGGCACCGCCGCGCCCGCGGGCACCGCACGCCCCGCCGCTCCTGCCGGCTCGCCGGCCGCCGCCGCGGGCGGCGCGATTCAGAACACCACCTACGGCAAGCCGAGCGGCACGTTGCAGAAGCTCGACATGCCGAAGACCACGGGCGGCACCTGGCGCCAGTTCAGCTACGACGCGCTGCCGCCGGACAACCTCGACCCGCACCAGTCGGGCTTCGGCCCGATGTGGGGCATCTGGTCGATGCTGTTCAGCAAGCTGCTGGTCTTCGACGATCCGTCGACGGAGGCGCTCTCGCCGGACCTCGCCACCGCGATGCCCGAGCAACCGGATCCACTCACCTATACGTTCAAGCTCAACCCGAACGCCAAGTGGCAGACGAAGACGCCGCTGGCGCCCAACAATGCGCTTGGCGGCAAGGCCGTGACGGCCGCCGACGTGGTCTACAGCTTCCAGCGGCAGATGAACGCCAAGAGCCCGCGCGCCGGCAACTACCCCAACCTCTACAGCCTGCTCTCGATGGTCGACAAGATCGAAGCGCCCGACGCCACCACCGTCAAGTTCACGACCAAGGCGCCGGCCGCCCCGTTCCTCGCGATCGTCGCCGGCCCGACGAGCTCGATCATCAGCCAGACGCTGGTCGACGCCGCGTCGGACGAGATGAACTCGCCGGACAAGCTGATCGGCTCCGGGCCGTTCATTCTCGACCAGTTCCAGGCGCTGAAGATCGTCCGCTACCTGAAGAACCCGGACTGGCACCTGAAGGACTCCGGCTTCGCTAAGGGCAGGCCGTTCCTCGATGTGATCGAGAACACCTGGATCCCCGGCGACGACAATGCGATCGAGGCGGCGATCAAGGCCAAGCAGGTCGACTTCGTCCAGTACAACAACTACTCGAACGGCGCCCGCGTCGCCAAGGAGAACGCGGGCATGCAGCTGATCTCCGTCCCGGTGACGGGTCCGATCGGCGGTCTGCTGCCCGTGGATCACGGCCCGTTCAAGGACGCCCGTTACCGCCAGGCGGTCAGCATCGCCGTGGACCGCAACGCCATGGGCAACACGGTCTACCAGGGCCGCTACCGCCTGAACGGCCTGATCTCCTGGCCGGTGACGCACTGGGCGATTCCGCAGTCGGACCTGCTGAAGAAGCCCGGCTACCGCTACGACAACCCGGCCGACCGCGACGCGGACATCAAGCAGGCGAAGCAGCTCTTTGACGCGGCCGGCGGCGCCGCGGGCATGCCGGCCGGCACGGAGATCATTTACTCGAACACGCCGGGCTACATTCCCGCGTACTTCCCGCAGCTGCAGAAGAATCTGCAGGACGTGCTCGGCTTCAAGTTCAACGGGCACGAGGACACGACCGGCTACACCGAGATCATCGCCGCGCTGCTGCAGCACAAGTTCGACTTCTACTGGAGCTACGGCAACGGCGTCGCCGACCTGGATGAGTGGGTGTACAACGGCCTGCACTCCGGCTCGCCGTACAACCTCACCGGTCTTGCCGACAAAGACCTGGATGCGATGCTCGACAAGCAGCGCGGCGACTTCAACTACGAGACGCGCCGCCAGACGGGCTACGACATCCAGAACTACATGCTGGACAAGGTCTTCCAGAACATCGGCATGATCTGCCTGATCGATGACTTCAACGCCTGGAACTACCTGCACAACGTCCCCATGGTCCCGTGGTTCCAGTACTATCACCTGTGGGCGAACGTTTGGATTGACAATACCGACCCGACGTTCAAGGGGCGGCCGGCGTAGCCCTCATCCTCACCCCCGTCCCCTCTCCCTCTCCCAATACTGGAGAGAGGGAGAGGGGCGATCCTGGGGAGCAAGGTCCGGGGCCGCGCCGGGTTATCCGGTTGCCGCAGGGTCGCACCCGCATGGCTGCGGAGCGGCCATCTTTCCCTGCCTGGGCCCTTCGCGCCGCCCCGGCCGCGCCTTCAGCCTCCATCTTCTTGCCTGCAAGCTCCCCTCTCCCGGGATTGGGAGAGGGGCCGGGGGAGAGGGCCGAGAATCCCGCTGTCAGGAAAATCCTGACAGCCGATGCGCGACCCGCCGGACTTTCTCCGGCGGCGCCATGACCTATCCTGCTGGTGGACCGGCGGGCGCAGTAGCCCGGTCGCCCGCCGCGTGCATCGGCGTCGGGGATGTGGCGCAACGGTCGGGGTTCGGTCCGTCGCGCACCGAAGCATCACCGCAGCCACGCGAGAGGAGCGCAGGGGTGGCGCTCCTCTCGCACTTTTGTGTTTGTTTCTGCCGTTCGGCCCTCATCCTCTCCTGTCTCCTTCCCCCAATCCTGGGAGAAGGAGACGATCCGGCGCCGGGCGATCCGATCGGTTTGCGGTTAGCCCGACGCCGTCCGAGTCGTGCTGCGACCGATCGCCCCTCGCCCAGGATTGGGAGAGGGGTATGTGAAATGAGGCGAGCGCCGAGGGCCAAAGATCAGCCGATCGCGCGATCCACCGCCACCACGGCCGCTTCCACATCCGCCTCGCCGCACCAGAGGTGCGTGCCCATGCGGATACGGCCGTCGCTGCCGTTCACCCAGATGCTTTCCGCGGCCAGCTTCGTCGCCAGTGCCTGCGGCTCAGCGTGCCAGAAACAGGTGTTGCCCGCGCGGTAGTTCGCGTCGAGAGGGGTAGCCACGTCGAGCCCCAGCTCGCGCAGGGCCCGGTTGAGGCGGCCGCTCAGAGCGCGATCGTGCTCCGCGATGCGCTCAATGCCGATCGCCTGCAGGTAGCGCAGCGCGTTCTCCAGCACAAAGATGCCGACGTAGCTCGGGTTGCCGATCTCCAGCCGCGTCGCGTCGCTGCTGCGCACGTACGTCTTCGGCTGCTCGCGGTCGGGCACCGCCTCGGGCGTCTTCCAGCCCAGCAGCGCCGGCTCGATCTCCGGCACGCGCTCGCGGTTCCAGCCCAGCAGCGCCACGCCATGCCAGCCCAGCAGCCACTTGTAGCAGGCGGAGAGCACGAAGTCGCAGAGCGGCCCGGGCACGGGCACCGCGCCCGCCGCGTGCGTCGCGTCCACCACCAGCCAGGCGCCGCGCGCGCGCGCCAGCTCGGCGAGCGCTTCGAGGTTGTGGTGCAGCCCGGTGAGGAAGCTGACCTGGCTGCAGGCGACGGCGCGCGTGCGCGCGTCGATCGCGGCGCGGAAGGCGCCCTCGGCCGGCTCCCAATCGCGCTGGCGCACCAACCGCACCTCGACACCCTGCCGTTCGAGATGCAGCCAGGGATAGAGCACGGCGCCGAACTCGCGGTCTTCGATCACCACGTTGTCGCCGGCCCGCACCGGCAGTGCGTGCGAGAGGGCGTTCATGCCGTCCGAGACCGAGGGCACGAAGGCGATCGTCTCGGCGCCGGGCAGGCCGAACAGCTCGGCCGCCAGCCCGCGTACCGACTGCGTCACCTCCTCCCGCGTGCGCTGGCCCGCCGGGCCCGTGCCCTTGCTGGCAAAGTAGCGCTCCAGCACCGCGCGGTGCGTGCGCAACGACGGTGATTCGCCGCCGGGCGCGAGGTGAATCAACCCGTCGGGCAGCTCAAAATCGGACCGCGCCACCAGGCTAGCCATCGCCCCTCCCCATCCGTGCCAGCATGAACCAGAGGTAATACGCCGCGTAGCCACGATACGGACGCCAGCGCTCGGAAAACGCCTCGACCTCTGCGCTGGTGGCTTTGCGCCCGAGATCGTAGAGCGAGCCGCAGGCCGCCATCAGGCCCCCGTCGCTCACCGGGCAGGCATCGGCCAGGCGCAGCCCGCGCAGCAACGTGTAGCGCGCCGTCCACGGCCCGACGCCGTGCAGCGCCGTCAGCTCGCGCTCCGCCTCGTCAAGCGGCAGGGCGGCGAGCCGTTCGAGCTTCAGGGCGCCGCCGGCCACCAGGCCGGCGACGTGTACGATCGTCGCGGCCTTGCGGCGGCCGAGGCCCAGCGCCGCCAGTTCGTCCGGATTCTGCGCAGCCAGGACCCGGGCGGTTGGAAACGCCCAAAACACCGTGCCGTCGATCTCGGCAGGCGCGCCGCAGCGCTGCACCAGCGCTGCCTTCAGGCGGAAGGCGACGTGCAGGCTGATCTGCTGGCCCAGCACGGCCCAGACGAACGCCTCGAACGGCGCCGGCGTGCTGATCAGGCGCAGACCGGCGAAGCGCCGCACAAGGCCGGCGAGTGCCGCATCGCCCGCCGCCGCGTCACGAAAGTCCGCAAGATCGTCCTCAAGTCCGAGCGTGCGCGTCAACGTTGCGGCCACGGCCTGCACGTCGGCCTCGCAGGGCTGGTGGCCGCCGGCAACGCCGCGCACGGTCAAAACGAGGCTGCCAGCTTCGCCGGGGCGCAGCTCGGCCAGCAACAGGCCGTCAGGCAGCGCGAACAGCCGTCGATAGCAGCCGAGATCCGCGCGATCGACCAGCTCGCCGGCGCGGCGATTAAAGTAGGTGAGGGCGTGATCGAAGGCATAGGGCTGGCGCGGCGACAGGCGCAGCGGGCGGGCAGCACATCCCATGCATTCACTGTAGCCGAGAGCGCCGCCGGCCCGCGATCGGATTGGAGTGCGCCATGGCTCAACCGGCCTTCCGCTCCGCACGCACGTCATCGGCCGTGCTGCAAAGGTCCGTTCCCGTGTCGGGAGGGAACAGCCACGCCCGAACGAGGCAGGGATAGGCGAGCCGGCGCCGACCAGGAGGCCCAACGGTGCTCACGGCAGAACAGGCCGCCTTCCTTCTCGCCCATCGGGTCGCCCACCTGGCGACCGCGGATGCCGCGGGCCGGCCGCACGTCGTACCCGTCTGCTTCGCGCTGCACGAGGGCCTCGTCTACACGCCGCTCGATCGCAAGCCGAAACGCGTGCCGGTCGAGCGCCTGCGCCGCGTGCGCGACCTGGAGGGGAATCCCGCCGTCTGCCTGACGGTGGACGACTACGACGAAGACTGGCGCCGCCTGCACTGGCTGCAGCTGCGCGGCCGCGCCCGCATTGTGCCGCCGGGCGAGGAGCAACGGGCGGCGATCGCCGCATTGCGCGCACGCTACGCGCAGTACCGCGAGATGTCGCTGGAGGAGTTGCCGGTGATCCGCGTTCAGCCGGAGCGCGTGCTAGACTGGCACTGGCCGGCGATAGAAGATTGACACGCCGGCCGGCGTTGCCGCGGAGTTACGCATGATTCGGCCGTCCAGCGCCGATGCCGGCTACGGACCGGCGGATGCGCCTCCAGCAACGAAACCCTCCTGGCGCTATCGGCAACCACGCTCCCTTGCGCCCGGACGGGCAACAGTGTGCGCTGGGCGAAGGAGCGCCGGTGATTTTCACGGCCACGACTGCTGCGTAAGAAACGGCGACGATGCTGCGCTTTCGCATCGAAGGCAGTTCCGCGGCGTGCGAACAGACCGTTGCCCGCGACGAGGCGTCGCTGGGCCGCGCCCCCGGCAACGACGTGGTGCTGCCCGACGAGAGCGTGTCGCGTCAGCACGCGCGCGTGCTGACGCGCGCCGGCGCGCTCTACCTCGAAGACCTGGGCGGCGCCAACGGCACGCGGCTGAACGGCCGCCTGCTGCGCAGCGAGTCGGCGCCGCTGAGCGCGGGCGAAGAATTCACCGTCGGCACGTATCGTATCCGCGTGTTCGCGATCGGCCGGCCTCTGGTGGAGACCGCGGCCGCCGGCGGCAATGGCCAGCCGTCCCCGCCGTCACCCGCGCCGGACACCCTGCGCCAGACCGCCGCTGCCGGCACGGCAGGAACGGCCGGGCACGCCGATCCGCTGGACCGGCCTGAGCTGCTGATCGAAGCGGATGGGCGCAGCTTCAGCTACGTCATGCAGCGCGACGAGGCGACCGTCGGCCGCGCCTCTGGCAACGACATCTCGCTTTCGGCGCCCACGCTTTCCGCCAGCCACGCGATCATCTGCCGCCAGGACGACGGCTGGGCGCTGATCGATCTGCGCAGCCGCAACGGCAGCTTCGTCAACGGCCGCCAGGTCGAGTCGGCGGCGCTGCGCGACGGCGACCGCATCGTGCTTGGCAGCGACGTGGCGCTGACCTTCCGCCTGAAACCGCCGGCGCTGGGCGTCTCGTCGGGCGGGCGGACGGGCGGTCACGGCATCCTGCCGCATGGCCCGGGCGCGGTGCGCATCGCCATCGGCCGCTCGCCGCAGAACCAGCTCGTGCTCGACTCGCCGCAGGTTTCGCGCCAACACGCGCTCCTGGAGCGGCCGGCCGAGGGCGCGCCATGGACGATTACCGACCTGGGCAGCATGAACCGGACCTACGTCAACGGCGAGGCGGTGACCCAGCGCCGGCTCGCCGAAGGCGACGTGGTGCGCATCGGCCCCGTGCGGCTCACGCTGCGCCGGGGCGAGATCGAGCACTACGACGAGACCGCCGGCATGCTGCTGGAGGCGTTCGGCCTCAGCAAGCAGGTGAGCAGGGGCAAGACGATCCTGAACGAGATCACGCTCGTCGTGCAGCCGCACGAGTTCGTCGGCATCGTCGGCGTCTCCGGCGCGGGCAAGTCGACGCTGCTCGGCGCGCTCAGCGGCCTGCGCCCGGCGACCAGCGGCCAGGTGCTGCTCAACGGCTTCTCGCTCTACGAGCACTTCGACGCACTGCGCCAGCAGATCGGCTACGTGCCGCAGGACGACATCATTCACCGGGAGCTGACGGTAGAGCGGGCGTTGGGCTACGCCGCCGAGCTGCGCATGCCGGCGGACACCACCCCGGCCGAGCGCCACGCCCGCGTGTCGGAGGTGATCGCGGAGCTGGGGTTGGAGCAGCAGAAGCACACGGTCGTCGCCAGCCTCAGCGGCGGGCAGCGCAAGCGCGTCAGCATCGGCGTGGAGCTGCTGACGCAGCCGCCGCTCTTCTTTCTGGACGAGCCGACGTCCGGCCTCGACCCGGCGACCGAGACGCGCATGATGACCCTCCTGCGGCAGCTCGCCGACCAGGGCCGCACGATCCTGCTGATCACGCACGCCACGGTGAACATCGCGCAGTGCGACCGTGTGGTCTTCCTCGCGCGCGGTGGGCGGCTCGCCTTCTTCGGGGCGCCCGACATGGCGCTGCAGTATTTCGGGGTGCGTCGCTTCGACGAGATCTACGACCTGATCGAGAACACGCGCTCGCCGGAGGAGTGGGCGCAGCGCTTCCGCGGCGCGCCGCTTTACCAGTCGGAGATCGCCGGCCGCATCGTCAACCAGCCGGGCGCCGCGGCCGCCACGCCGGCGCAGCCGCGGCCGGTCACGGCGGGGCCGGGCCAGCACGGCACACGCAACGAAGCCTGGCGGCAGTTCGGCATCCTCACGCGGCGCTACGCCGAGATCGTGCTGCGCGACCGCAAGAACCTCGCCATCCTGCTCTTGCAGGCGCCGATCATCGCCATCCTGCTCTGGGCGCTCTTCCCGCAGCCGAACTTGTTCCAGCGGCCCAGCGGCTACACGATCGGCCGGCTCGGCTCCCAGCCCGCCGCCTTCACCGGCAACTGCGACCGCCTGCATCCGGCGCCGTCCAACACCTGCGTTGTGGACAGCGGCGACGGTAACTGGAAGGCGAACAAGGCGGTGCAGCTTGCCTTTATCCTCGCGGCCACGGCCGTGTGGCTCGGCACGCTGAACGCCGTGCGCGAAATTTCCAAAGAGGACGCGATCTACCGGCGCGAGCGGCTGGTCAACCTGCGCGTCTTTCCCTACATCGCCTCCAAGTTCGCCGTGCTGCTTGCCCTGGTGATCGTGCAGGCGTCGCTGCTGCTCGGCGTGGTCGCGATCAAGGTCGATCTGCCCGGCGGCGGCGCCGACGCGGCAATGTGGATCTGTCTCGTGCTCGGCGGTTCGGCCGCCGTGGCGCTGGCGCTGGCCGTCTCCGCCGCCGTCTCGAATCCGGATCGGGCGGTCTTTGCGGCGCCGCTGATCATGCTGCCCCAGGTCTTCTTCGCCGGCATCTTCGTGCCCGTGAGCCAGCTCGGCCTGGCGAGGCCGCTGGCGGCGCTGGTCGCCAGCCGTTGGACGTTCGAAGCGCTGGCCCGCGTCTCGAACCTCTTCTCCACCGCGACGACCCTGAGGAGTAAGTTCCAGTTTCGGGACGCCGCCGACGGCAGCGCGATCGCGCGGCTGCTGATCCTGCTCTGCTTCGTGGCCGTGTTCGGGGCGCTGGCCGTGGGCCTGCAGCGGCTGAAGGACCGGCGATGACGATCTGCCACGCGATCACTATCATGGACGGACCATGCTCGAACTGTTGATCGAACGCGACGGAGACGCCCGCCGGGAGGCATCGGACAAGGACGATCTCACCATCGGCCGCTCCAGCGACAACGACCTGGTGCTGGCCGATGCCAGTGTCTCGCGCCACCACGCGCGCATCGTGCGCCGCGCCGCCTCGGTCTTTGTCGAAGACCTGGGCGGCGCCAACGGCACCACGCTCAACGGCCGCGTGCTGCGCAGCGAGACCGCCGAAGTCGGGCCCAGCGACCGCATCGGCATCGGCTCGTTCCAGGTCACGCTGCACGCGCCGCCCGAGCCGGTCCGCCCCGCCGCGGCCGCGGACTTCCGCCCGGTGCTGTATGTGCACACGCCCAACCGCCAGTTCAGCGTGCGCATGCAGCGCGACGAGGTGACGATCGGCCGCGGCAACAGCAACGACATCCCGATCGACCTGCCCACCGTCTCAGTACACCATGCCGTGGTGCGCCGGCGCGGCGAACGCTGGGAACTGGTCGATCTGCACAGCCGCAACGGCACCTCGATCAACGGCCGCCCGATCGAAGAGGCGCTGCTCAACGACGGCGAGGCTTTCCAGCTCTCCGGCGCGGTCACGATCACCTTCGCGCTGCGTCCGGACGATCCGCCCACGCTCGTGCCCTCGCCTGCAGGCTCGCCGGACCCCGACGGCATTACGCAGGCGATTCACCGGCAAGGCGGCGCCGAGGCGCCGGCTGCGGCTGGTGTGTTCGGCGCCACCGCCGCGATCGAGCCGGCCCGCGACGGCAGCGCGCCGCCGCTCGCGCCCGCGCCGCTGCCGGCCGGCGGCGATACGCGGCCGCGCGTGGTGCCGCACGCGCCGGGCGCGGCGCGCATCAGCGTCGGGCGCGTCAGCAGCAACGACCTGGTGCTTGCCTCGCCGCAGGTCTCGCGCGAGCATGCTGTGATCGTCCGCGCCGCCGCCGATGCGCCCTGGGTGATTACCGATCTCAAGAGCACGAACCGCACCTACGTCAACGGCGAGGCGATCGCCGAGCGCCAGTTGCGCGAGGGCGACGTGATCCGCATCGGGCCGTACCGGCTGACGGTGCGCCAGGGCGAGATCGAGCACTTCGACGAAACGACCGGCATCCTGCTGGAGGCGCGGAACCTGCGCAAGCTTGTCGGCAAGGGTACGGCGATCCTGCAGGACGTGACGCTGGTCGTGCAGCCGCACGAGTTCGTGGCCGTGGTCGGCGTCTCCGGCGCGGGCAAATCGACGCTGCTCGGCGCGCTCAGCGGCCTGCGCCCGGCGACCAGTGGCCAGGTCCTGCTCAACGGCTTCTCGCTCTACGACCATTTCGACTCGCTGCGGGCGCAGATCGGCTACGTGCCGCAGGACGACATCATCCACAAAGAGCTGAGCGTCGAGCGGGCGCTGGACTACGCGGCGCAACTGCGCATGCCGGAAGACGTGACGCCGGCCGAACGCGCCGCCCGCCTCGGCGAGGTGATCGAGGAGCTCGGCCTGCAACGCCAGCGCGAGACGCCGATCAGCGCCCTCAGCGGCGGCCAGCGCAAGCGGGTCAGCATCGGCGTGGAGCTGCTGACGCAGCCGCCGCTCTTCTTTCTGGACGAGCCGACGTCCGGCCTCGATCCGGGCACGGAAACGCGCATGATGGCGCTGCTTCGCCAGCTCGCCGACCAGGGGCGCACAGTGCTGCTGATCACGCACGCAACGCGTAACGTCTCGCTCTGCGACAAGGCGCTCTTCCTCGCCCGCGGCGGGCGTATCGCCTACTTTGGCCCGCCGCGCGCCGCGCTGGACTACTTCGGCGTCTCCGAGTTCGAAGACATCTACGACCTGATCGAGAACACTCGCTCGCCCGAAGAATGGGAGCAGTCGTACCAGGCGTCGCCCTTCTTCCAGCACGAGATCCAGGCGCGGCTGGAGCACCCGCAGGGCGTCGCCGCCGGCCTGGCGCCGGCGCAGCCGAGGCCGCAGGCAGCCGGCCCCGGCAAGCACCGGCCACAGCCCGTGGCCTGGCGCCAGTTCCAGATCCTGACACGGCGCTACGCCAACATCGTGCTGAACGACCGCAAGAACCTGGCGATCCTGCTGCTGCAGGCGCCGATCTTCGCGCTCTTCCTCTTGCTGCTGTTCAAACCAGCGGTGTTCACACGGCCGAGCGGCGTGCTCGTCTTCGCCAAAGAGAGCGGCGTGGTGCGCCCGGTGACGCCTGATCCGAGGACGGGTGCGATCACGGGCATTGCGAAGGGAGCGACGCTGGTCGCCGTCACCGGCGAGGACTGCAACGAGCAGGCGATCGCCACGCTCGGTCTGAGCGGCAAATGTGACCTGGCCAGCGGCAACGGCAACACCAACGCGGGCAAAGCCACGCAGCTCGCCCTGATCCTTGCGGCGATGATCGTCTGGCTCGGCACCTTCAACGCCATCCGCGAGATCTGCCGCGAGGACGCGATCTACCGGCGCGAGCGCGTGGTGAACCTGCGGGTCTTTCCCTACATCGCCTCCAAGTTCGCCGTGCTGTTCGCACTGATCGTGATCCAGGCGACGCTGCTGCTGGGCCTCACGGCGCTGCGCATCCACATCCCTGGCGGCATGGGCGGTTTGAGCGGCGCCTGGCTCTCGCTGGCGTTGGGCGGCGCCGGCTCGGTGGCTGTGGCGCTGGCGGTCTCCGCCGCGGTCTCCAACCCCGATCGCGCCGTCTTCGCCGCGCCGCTGATTATGCTGCCGCAGATCCTCTTCAGCGGCCTCTTGCAGCCGGTGAAGGATCTTGGCCCGGCGCAGCCGCTGGCCGCACTGGTGACGACGCGCTGGACCTACGAGGCGCTGGGCCGGGTGCTCGACGTGGTGAAGCTGGCGATCATCCCGGAGCAGTTCCCGCAGACGGCGGCGATCGACGGCTCTGCGATCGGCCGCTGGCTGATCTTGCTCGGCTTCGTCGTCGTCTTCGGGGCGATCGCCACCAGCCTGCAACGGCTGAAGGACCGGCGCTAGCCCTCGGCCCTACTCCATCCATCCGCCTGTGTGGCCCGGCCGGAGGATGCCGGCAGCGCCGGAGCGCTCCGTACGATGACGGCGTCATGCTCAAACTGCCCTTCCGCCGCCCATCTCGGCCGCACACGCATGCCGATGCCGCGCCCTCGACCGAGGGCATCGGGCTCGAAGCCCGCGACCTGTGCACCGAGATCGGCCGCGGCCAGGTCATCCTGCACGACGTCTCGCTGATCGCCGAGCCCGGCGAGCTGGTCGCCATCGTCGGGATCTCCGGCGCGGGCAAGACCACGCTGCTCGGGGCGCTCAGCGGCGTGCGGCCGGCCTCCCGCGGCACGGTCACGGTCAACGGGCTGCCTCTGTACGAGAACTTCCGCCTGCTGCGCACACACGTCGGCTACGTGCCGCAGGACGACATCATCCACACACGCCTCAGCGTGGAGCGAGCGCTGCGCTACGCGGCGGAGTTGCGCCTGCCCGCCGGCACGAAGCGCAAGCAACGCAAGCGGCGTGTCGCCGAGCTGATCGAGGAGCTTGGCCTGCAGGAACAGCGCAAGAAGATGATCCACGACCTCAGCGGCGGCCAGCGCAAGCGTGTCAACATCGCCGTCGAGCTGCTGACCAGGCCACCGCTCCTCTTCCTCGACGAGCCGACCGCTGGCCTCGACCCGGCGACCGAGAGCCGCTTGATGGACCTGCTGCGCGGCCTCGCCAACCAGGACCGCACGATCCTGATCGTCACGCACGCCACGCGCAACATCGCCATTTGCGATCGCGTGCTCTTCCTCGCCGGCGGCGGGCGCATGGCTTTCTTCGGCTCGCCGGACGCCGCCCTCTCCTATTTCAACGCCGCCGACTTCGAGGAGGTCTACGTCAAGCTGTCAGATGAGCGCACGTCGGAGGAGTGGGAGCAGACGTTTCTCGACTCGCCGCAGTATCGCGCACAGATCACCGACCAGCTCGGCCCGCCGGCAACCGGGCCGGGAGAGACGCCCGCGGCCGTCCCGCGCGCCCTGCCGGCCAAGGCGGCGCTGAAGCCGATCGGCCCACTGCGCCAGTTCAGCGTGCTTAGCCGTCGTTACGCGAACACGATCGTCAACGACCCCAAATACCTGCTCGTCCTGGTCTTGCAGGCGCCGATCATCGCGCTGCTGCTCTGGGCGCTGTTTCAGCCCGACATCTACAAGCCGCAGAGCGATGTGGTGGTGATCGCGGTGAAGGGCGGCAACGCGCAGGTGGCATCGCGCGATCTGCGCAGCGGTGAGATCGTGAACGTCCCGCCGGGTGCGCAGTTGGTTGCGCTCTCCGGTCCGGGCTGCACCAGCGTCAGTTCGCCCACGACGCTGCCGGCAGATTGCCAGCTCGCCGGCGGCAACGGCAACAACCGCGCACTCAAGGGCGCACAGCTCGCCTTCATCCTCGCCGCCGTCGCCGTCTGGCTCGGCACGCTGAACGCGATCCGCGAGATCGCGAAGGAGCACGCGATCTACCGGCGCGAACGGCTGGTCAACCTGCGCATCGGGCCGTACGTGGGCTCAAAGTTCTTCGTGTTGTCGCTGCTGATGGCCGTGCAGAGCCTGTTGTTGCTCGGCGTCGCCGCGGCGCACATCGACTTCCCCGGCCACGTCGACCACTGGTTGGTTACCCTGCCGCACGCGGTCGGCAGCGTGCGCGCCGTCAATCTCCCGTATCCCGCCGGGCCGATCGACGGCGTGTTCCTCTCGCTGCTGCTGGGCGGCATCGCCTCGGTCGCCGTCGCGCTGGCCGTCTCTGCCGCGGTGTCGAACGCCGACCGCGCAATCGTCGCGGCGCCCTTGCTGATGGTGCCGCAGATCCTCTTTGCGGGCGGGCTCACGCCGGTGCAGGATCTGGGGCCGGCACAGCCGCTGGCGGCGCTTGTGGCGACGCGCTGGACGCACGAAGCGATCGGGCGCGTCACGCATGTGCTCTCCGTGGCCGCGGTGCCGGAGACCTTCCCGTACGCCGACGCCCTGGACGGCGACGCGGCCGGCCGCTGGCTGATTCTCGCCTGCTTCGTCGTGGTGGGGCTGCTCGCGGCGATGGTGTTGCAACGGCTGAAGGACCGGCGCTGAGCAGCGGTCCCGCCGCCCGCGAGCGGACCTAGCGCGTGCCCGCCGCGCCAACCAGTCGATAGACGCCGGCCTGGTCGGCTTCGACGCCCGGCCAGGACTGATCGCGTAGCTTGCGATCGAGCCGCGCCAGCAGCCGTTCGAGCATCGCGCCGTCCCACGTCCCGGCGGCCCAGGCGGCATCGCCGAGCGCCCGCGGCGCGGCGCCGGCCGACGCGGCCGCCTCCAGCGTGCTGAAGATCGTCGCTTCACGCGGCTCAAGGTGCACGGGCCGCGGCGGCTCGGGAGCTGCGACGGCCGCTGCCGGCGCCGGCTGAGCCGCCGGCATGGCCGCGGCGTGGAGCTCGGCCGGCGCTTCGGCCGCCTCGGTGCCTGAGGCTCCCGCGGTCTCCGGCTCGGCCTCGGCGTCGGCAGGGAAGGGGTAGATAATCGTTCGATCCGCGTCTTGCTCGTCGGCCATGTGCACGATCAGCGTAAAGTCGCCCAGCCGCACCGCATCGCCGGCGAACAGCGCATGGCTGCGAGAGACGCGCTTGCCGTTGAGGATCACCCCGTTCTTGCTGCCCTCATCGACCAGTTGCCAGCTACGGCCACTGCGCTCCAGGCGGGCGTGGTAGCGCGAAATGTAGCCGCTGTCCAGGGTCACATCGCAGTCGCGCGCCCGCCCGATGCGGATCAGGTCGGCGTCGAGGCGAACCTCGCGTTCGCCGCCCCCCGGCCCCCGAATCGTCAGGCGGATGGCGTCGGCGTCCGCCATTCTGTCACCTCCGCATGGCGCTGCGGTCAACAGCGTAGCGCAGCAGAACGCCGGCGTGTAGCCAACACGGCCGCCATGGATAAAATAGGTGTGATTGCAGCCGGTCCGGGTGCTGCGGCACGATCGGCTCGCCGGCAGCGGCGGCGCGCCAAGGCGCTCAGCAGGAGTGGCGGCCCGTTTCATGACCGACACGCATCGCTTCAACATCCAGACCGGGCGACTCGCCGCCGGCGGCAGCCGCCAGGGGCCGAAGCACCTGGAGAACGAGGACAGCTTCCGGCTTTCGGAGCCAGATCGCGCGGCCCTGCGCGCCTCCCATGGCAACCTCTACGTGGTGGCCGACGGTGTCGGCGGCCACCTCAAGGGCGAAGTCGCCAGCGCCCTCGCCGTGGAAAGCGTTGAGCGGGCCTACTTCGCCGCCCAGACCGGCGATCCGGTAACTGACCTGATCGAGGCGGTGGGGCAGGCGAACCGGCGCGTTCATGAGTCGGCCGCGCAGCAGACCGATGAGGGGCTGCCGATGGCCACCACCGTGGTCGCCGCGGCGGTGCTGGACGACCAGATCATCGTGGCCAACGTGGGCGACAGCCGCGCCTACGTCGTCGGCGACGGCCAGATCCGCCAGCTCAGCCACGACCACTCCTGGGTGCAGGACCAGCTCGACAGCGGCAAGCTCACGCCCGAGGAGGCTCGTCACAACCCGCGGCGCAACATCATCACGCGGGCGCTGGGCCTCGACCACAAGGTCGAGGCCGAGGTGAAGACCGAAACCGACACCGGCGGCCAGACACGTCTGGTGCTGTGCAGCGACGGCGTGCACGGCGTGATCGATGACGACGAGCTGGCCGCGAAGATTGAGGGGGTCGAGCCGCAGGCCGCCGTCGAGAGCGTGCTGGCGCTCGTCGAAGAGCGCAAAGGCCGCGACGACGCCACCCTCGTCGTCGTCGAAGTTGGCACGAGAGTCAGCATCGAAGAGGAAGAGCATCCGGCGCAGGCCGACTTCTTCCCGCGCATCTTCCGCATCTTCCGCCGCCGCCGCTGAGCCGCGCAGAACGTTTGCAGGGATGCGTGCCGGCGCACGGCAGAGCTGGAGACGGCGTTCCACGCGCCGCGATGAAGCGTTTAGGCGGGGAGCAGCCCTGCCGCGCGGCTGGCGCGGGTATCATCTGCTCCGAGCATTTCATGCAGCCTATGGCAGTAATTCAGCGCGATCGCTCCGCCGAAGGCGAAGGAGATCCGCGCGGTCCGCGGTGCCTGGGCAAGGCCTTCCACCCGCTGCGGGAAGCTCAGCACGCGGACGCCTTACAGATGGTTTCAAAACCGGCTCGGGTTCCCGCTTGAAGGTATGCGATCGCCCGTGAACGCCGGTTTTGAAACCATGTCTTAGCCATTCCCACCGCGGCGATGCCAGGCGCTGCGCGGAAAGCCGGGAACATTTCGCGCTTCGGAGGGCAGCGGGCGATCGCGTCGACGAAGCGAAGCAGATCGACCAGTGCTCGGCCACGCTCCTCGAGGCTCACGCTGCGCCAGCGCAGCGTCTTCTCATCGAACTCTGGACGCGGCGCCGTGAACTTCGCCAGCCATCAGGCCGCGCGTCACGCTCCTGCGCTGAAGGATCGGTTGAATCTTGGTTGCCGTTCGCTCCGCCCACCGCGAGCCTCACAGTGCCAATCACCTGATTCAGTGCAGCATCGACCCTTCGCCCCACCCCGGAGCGCTACTGCTCCGTCTCCTCGGCGCCGCCTATACTTGCGCTGACGCACTCGTCGCCGGAGAGAGGCATGACGGTCCCGATCACGTTCGGCACGGATGGCTGGCGCGCGGTAATGGCGGAGGAGTACACCTTTCGCAACGTGCGTGCCCTCGCCGCTTCGGTCGCGCGGCTGCTGAAGGCCGAAGGACTGGCAGAACGCGGCCTCGTCGTCGGCTGGGATACGCGCTTCGGCTCCAACCGCTTCGCCGAAGCCGTCGCCGAGGTCGTGACCGCTGCCGGCATCAAGGTCTTTCTTGGCGCTCAGTTCGCGCCCACGCCCGCCTGCTCGGTGGGCGTGATCGAGCGGCGCGCCGGCGGCGGCGTGGTGATCACCTCCAGCCACAACCCGGCCGAGTGGAACGGCTTCAAGTACAAGCCCGACTACGCCGGCTCCGCCTCGCCCGAGGTCGTCGCGAAGCTCGAAGCGCCGTTGGAGGAGATCCTGGCCGCGGGCGAGCCGCCGCGCCTGGCGCTGGAGGAAGCCGAGAGCAAGGGGCTGCTGGAGCGGCCGAACTTCGTGCCCGCGTACTTGCAACGTATCTCGGGCATGGTCGACCTGCCGCGGCTGCAGCAATCGGGGCTGCGGGTGGCCGTGGACTCGATGTACGGCGCCGGCCAGCGCTGCTTCGCCGAGCTGTTCGCCGGCGGCAGCGTGCGCATCACCGAGCTGCACAATGAGTACAACCCGCGCTTCCCCGGCATTCACGCGCCGGAGCCGATCGCCCGCAACTTGCAGGCCATCACCGAGGTCATGCAGCAGCGCGCCGACCCGTTCAGTGAGAGCGAAACCGCCGTTTTCGACCTCGGCCTCGCCACCGACGGCGACGCCGACCGGCTGGGTGTGCTGGACGAGAACGGCGCCTTCGTCACTCAGCTGCAGGTCTTCGCGCTGCTCGCCTACTATTTCCTCGAAGTGCGCGGCATGCGCGGGCCGATCGTGCGCTCGCTGACCACGACACGCATGATCGATCGCCTGGGTGAGATCTACGGCGTGCCGGTCGAGGAGACAGCCGTCGGCTTCAAGTACATCGGCCCGCGCATGATGGCGCTCGACGCGCTGCTGGCCGGCGAGGAATCGGGCGGCTACGGCTTCCGCGGCCATATCCCCGAGCGCGACGGCGTGCTGGCCGGGCTGTTCATGCTCGACCTCGTGGCGCGCACCGGCAAGCGGCCGACGCAGCTCATCCAGGATCTGTACGCGAAGGTCGGGCCGCACTTCTACGACCGCGCCGACGTGCAGTTCGACCCCGCGCAGCGCGCCGCGATCATCGCCCGCCTCGACAAGGCGGCTCCCGGCGAAGTCGCCGGCCAGAAGGTGACCGGCAGCAGCCGGCTCGACGGCTATCTGTTCAACCTCGCCGGCGGCGGCTGGCTGCTGATCCGCTTCTCCGGCACTGAGCCGCTGATGCGTATCTACACCGAGGTGCAGGACGAGCAACTGGTGCCGCGGGTGCTGGAGGCGGGCAAGCAGCTCGCCGGCGTGGGCTGACCGCCGCGCGGCGTCACACGCTGACGCCAAGCGCCGCGATCCCGGCTTCGGCGCAGGCCAGATCGACCTCGTCGCTGGCGCCGCTGCAGGCGATGGCGCCGATTACGCTGCCGTCGCGCCTGATCGGCAGGGCGCCGTCGGCGGCGGTGACGAGGCCGCCGCTCTGGACTGTGAGCGCCTGGAACCACGGCGCCGCGGCGAAGCGGGTGAGCTTCGCGCCCGCCATGCCGAAGCCGGCGGCCGTGTACGCCATGGCGTGCGCCGAGTCGGCCGTGAGCCAGGGCGAACGCTCCATGCGCACCAGCGCGAGCAGGTGCCCTCCTGCATCGACCACGGCGGTGCTGATCGCGGCGCCGGCTTCGCCGGCCTTCTGCTGCGCGGCCGCGACCATGCGCAGCGCCTCGTTGCTGGTGAGACTCATCGCCAGTGCTCCTTGTACACCGTACACCGTTGCAGATGGTTTCCAGATCGGCCGCCGGCCAGCATGGTAGCATTGCTATCCGCACGAGCGGCGGCCGCGTGGGCGGCGCGGGCAACAATTCGCCTGCCGGGGCGGCGCTGCCGGTCTGGGGGAAGACGATGAGCGACGAGGCTGTGCAGTTCGAAGTGCAGCCGAACGGCGTGGCGCTGATCACGCTGAACCGGCCGCAGCAACTCAACGCGATGAACGAAGCGATGGCACGCGAGTGGCGCGAGGCGCTCGACCGCTGCGGCGAGGACGCGAGCGTGCGCTGCGTCGTGATCACCGGCGCCGGCCGCGGCTTCTGCGCCGGGCAAGACCTGAGGGCCATGGCATCCGGCCTCGGCTCCGGCGAGATCCTGCGCCAGTGGTACTTCCCCATCATCAATCGCACGCGCGAGCTACCCAAGCCGGTGATTGCCGCGGTGAACGGCGTGGCCGTCGGCGCGGGGCTGAACCTGGCGCTCTGCTGCGATCTGCGCCTCGCCTCGGAGGCAGCGCGTTTCGGCCAGGTCTTCGTCGGCATCGGCGTGATTCCCGACGCCGGCGGCCTCTTCTATCTGCCGCGCCTGGTGGGGCACGGCAAGGCGATGGAGCTGATGCTCTCCGGCGAGATCATCGCCGCGCGCGAGGCCGAGCGCATCGGCCTGGTGAACCGCGTCTTCCCCGCCGATACGTTCTTTGCCGACACCCTCGCCTTCGCCGAGAAGCTGGCCGCCGGGCCGACCGCCGCCTACGCGACGATCAAGCGCGGTCTTGACCTGAGCGCCACCACTCCGCTGGCGGCCATGCTGGACTTCGAGGCAGAGCAGCAGGAACGCGCCAGTCAGAGCGCCGACGCCAAAGAGGGCATCGCCGCGTTCATCGAAAAGCGCTCGCCGCAGTTCACCGGGCGATGAGCGCGCGGCCTCACCCGCGGCCCCTCTCCATGGCATGGAGGGGGAGCTTCGGCACGAACTGAGAAGAAGACTCCCCGTCTCCTAGAATTGGGGGCCAGGGGATGAACCGAAGGATGGACGCCCCGCCGCCAGATAGCGGCTGGTGAGCGCGTGGCCGAGCACGCCCTGGATGAAGCGCGAGGCTTCGGCCACCTTTTCCAGATCGACGCCGGTCTCGATGCCCATGCCGTGCAGCAGGTACAGCAGATCTTCCGTCGCCAGGTTGCCCGAGGCGCCGGGCGCGTAGGGGCAGCCGCCCAGCCCGCCGGCGGCCGAGTCGAAGCAGGTGATGCCCATCTGCAAGGCCACGACGGTGTTGGCAAGCGCCGTGCCGCGCGTGTCGTGCAGGTGCAGGCCGATCCGCCCCGCCGGAATCCGTTGCAGCAGCAGCCCGACGACTTCCTCCACCTGGTTCGGCGTGCCCACGCCGATCGTGTCGCCGATCGAGAGCTCGTCCACGCCGAGGTCGTGCAGGCGCACAGAAACGTCGAGTACGGCCGCGGCGGGCACCTCGCCCTCGAAGGGGCAGCCGAAACAGGTAGAGACATAGCCGCGCACGCGCAGGCCCAGCGGCTTCGCCCGCGCCATCACGGCGGCGATGTTCTCCAGTGATTCGTCGATCGTGGCGTTGATGTTGTGCTGATTGAACGTGTTTGACGCGGCGGTGAAGACCGCGATTTCCGTCACACCCGCCTCAACGGCCCGTTCCAGCCCGCGCACATTCGGCACCAGCACAGGATAGCGCGTGCCGTCCCGCCGCTCGATCGCGGGGAAAACCTCGCCGGCGTCCGCCAGGCGGGGGATCGCTTTCGGGCTCACAAACGAGGTCGCTTCGACCTCGGGGAAGCCGGCGGCGCTCAGCATATTGATGAAGCGGACTTTGTCCGCCGCCGGCACCATCACCGCTTCGTTCTGCAGGCCGTCGCGCGGCCCGACCTCGACGATGCGGACTTTGCGCGGCACGCCGCTCAACACACCCATGCCCGTCTCTCCCGCCGTGGCGCGGCCGTGCTCACAGCTCCAGCTCGATCAGCAGCGCGCCACCGGCGACACGGCTGCCTTCGCTCACATGGACCCTGGAAACGATGCCCTCCGCCGGCGCCTGGATCGCGTGCTCCATCTTCATCGCTTCGAGCACGGCCAGCGTCTGGTGCGCCTGCACGCGCTCGCCCTCCGCCACGCCCAGCTTGACGATCACACCGGGCATGGGCGCCGTAAGCCGGCCGCTGCCCGTCCCCGCCTCGGCGCCCGCCGCCGCGATGTCGGGCGCTGGTGTAGCAAGGCTCACAACCTCGTACTCGCTGCCGCCGACCTGCAACCGCGCCGTCATGCCCGCCCGATCGAGCAGGCGGACGTCCACCACCTTGTGCCCACGCATGACCAGCAGCTCGTCGGGCGAAACACGCTCGAAGCGGCAAGTGACCCAGCGACCGTCGATCTGCACCTGCCAGGCATTTGCCTCGGTATCCGGCGTGGCCGTGACTATCGCCGTAGCTGCACCGCTCTGGAAGCGTAACGTTCGAGGCAACGCCGAAACGCGCCACGGGCCGAGCGAGCGCCAGGGATCGCTCGCCAGGTCTGCCGCCGCTTCCGTGAGCGCAAGGCCGGCCGCGGCGAGCAGCGCCTCGTGGGGAAACGCGGCGGTGGCGTGCTCTGCGAGCGTCTCCTGCCAGAACGGTTCCAGCCAGTCGGTCGTCACGGCGCCGTCCGCGAAGGCGTCCGAAGCGATGACCGCGCTCAGCAATGACAGGTTCGTCTGCACGCCTTGGACGTGCGCCGTCTCCAGCGTGTGCAGCAAGCGCTCGCGCGCCTGCTCGCGGTCGGCGCCGAAGGCAATGATCTTGGCGAGCATCGAGTCGTAGTAGGGGCTGACGGCAGCGCCGGCCGCGAAGCCGGAGTCGATGCGCACGTCCTCACCAGCCGGCTGCCGGCGAACGGGAAACGCACTCTTCAAATCGAAGCGGGTGATCTGGCCGGTCGAAGGCAGGAAGCCGTGCGCCGGATCCTCGGCGTAGAGCCGCGCCTCGATCGCATGACCGCGCAAGTGCACCGCATCCTGAGTGAAGGACAGCGGCTCGCCGGCGGCCACGCGCAGTTGCAACTCCACCAGGTCAAGCCCGATCACGAACTCCGTCACCGGGTGCTCCACCTGCAGGCGCGTGTTCATCTCCAGGAAGTAAAACGCGCCGCCCTCGGCCAGCAGGAACTCGACCGTGCCCGCGTTCGTGTAGCCGACGCGACGCGCCGCCCGCACCGCCGCCTCGCCCATGCGCCGCCGCAGCGCCTCGTCCACGGCCGGCGAGGGCGCTTCTTCGATCACCTTCTGGTGCCGGCGTTGAGCCGAGCAGTCGCGTTCGCCCAGGTAGACGATGTTGCCGCGCGCATCACCGAAGACCTGCATTTCGACGTGACGCCCACGCTGCACCAGCCGCTCCAGCAGCATGCGATCGTCGCCGAAGGCCGAAAGCGCCTCGCGCCGCGCCCCGGCCAGTTGTTCGGGGAAGGCAGCCAGGTCGGGCACTTCGCGCATGCCGCGGCCGCCTCCGCCGGCGGACGCCTTGATCAGCAGCGGAAAGCCGGTGCGTTGCGCTTCGGCCGCGAGCCGTGCGTCGGATTGGTCCTCGCCCTGGTAGCCGGGCACCACGGGCACGCCGGCGGCCTCCATCAGCCGCTTCGCCTCCGCCTTGTCACCCATCGCCCGGATCGCGGCGGCCGGCGGGCCGATGAAGGCGATCCCTGCCGCCGCCACACGCTCCGCGAACTCGGCGTTTTCAGAGAGAAAGCCGTAGCCGGGATGGATCGCCTCCGCGCCGCTCTCCCGCACCGCTTCGAGGATCGCGTCGATGTTGAGATAGCTCGCACGCGCGGGCGGCGGACCGATGCGGTACGCCTCGTCCGCCACGCGCACATGCAGGGCGGTGCTGTCCGCATCGGAATACACCGCGACGACGCGCACGCCCAGCGCACGGCAGGTCCGTGCAATGCGCACCGCGATCTCGCCACGGTTGGCGATCAGGATTTTTCCGAACAGAACGGCGCTCTCCGCGGAGTGCGTGGCCGCGATGGCCCCTACCCGGATTCTACGCGTTCGCCAGCGTTGGATGCGTCATCGGCACGTAGCCCGCGGCGATGGCGTTCACGATCGAGCGCGGCGTCAGCACCCTCACCTCGTGCACGGCGGCTGCCGGCCGCGATTCGGCATACCCTGCCGACGTCCAGCGGTGCAGCCGGCCATCACGCGGCGTCCAGGCGCCGGCCGCGCCGTCGAACGTGACGAACACCCCGTCCGGCAGATCGCCGAGCCGCGCGAGATAGGTGACCTTCTCGCGGCGCGGCGTTACGCGCTCGCGGTGCAGCACGGCATCGATCGCGTCGGTGCAGCGCGCCCGCTCGATGCGGAGCACCGCGTTGCCGGCAAGCCAGGCGTCGATGAAGCGGTTGTAGTCGCCCCAGCGGCACTGGGCGCATGGGCGGTGGCCGGCGGCGAGCGCCGTCGCCTCGTCGAGGAAGAACAGCTCGGTGTAGCGGTTGGGCTGCATCAGCTTGCGTCGGCGGCCCTTGAACTCCAGCAGGCAAGCGATCCAGCGCCGCCCCACCCAGCGCTTCAGCGGCAGCAGCTCTTGGTCCACCGTGTGAAAGCAGCCGCCGCGGTTGCCGAACAGCGTGCCGCGCGCCGGCGTCTTGATGATCTCGCCCCACGGCGTTACGCGATTCTGCAGCGGCACGCGACGTACTCCAGTTCACGTATTGGGAGGCAGCGGCTCGAAGCGTACCCGGCGGCGCGTGATCGTTGCGATTTGGCCGCGAAAGTTGGCACCCGTGCGAACCACGGCGACGACCAGCCGAGCCATTTCGGAGTATCGCATCCGCGAGGGGAAGCGCAGTTGCATGATGCCCGGAAGCGGAGGCAGGCGACGCCTAAACACGAGTTCGCTGATTCCAAGATCGTGGGTGAGCAGAACGGACTCCGTCTTGCGCGCCATTTCAAGCACGCGGACGTCATCAATTCCCGGCGATGTCTCCGCAATACTCAGAACGGTATGACCGTCTGCTCGAAGCGCAGAAATGATCGGTTCGCGCACGTTCTCATCGGCTAGAAACTTCACCTGTCAATCGGCTTCGAGCGAGAGAACGTGCTCCGATCGGACACTCTCGGCGGCATAGGCAAGACAGGCGCGCAGCCCCGCTTCCGTAAGCGTGGGCAGCGCTTCTAACAATTCGGTGGCCGCATGGCCACCCGCCAGATCGTCGAGAATCATGTCCACGGCAAGTCTCGTGCCGCGTATCGTTGCCTTTCCGCCCAAAATATCGGGATTATGCACGATCAGATCGCGCCAATCTTCGCACTCAGCGAAGTTCGTGCCCATTGCTCTAGCCATCCGTTTCTTCCCGACGTGCAGGCCGGTCAACCAGACAATCCGCGGGCCGCTCGCTCAACTCAAGTCTACATCCGGAAGACGCCCCACCGCGTCTCCTCGATCGGGGCGTTGAGCGCGGCGGAGATGCCGAGACCGAGCACGGTGTGTGTGTCGGCCGGATCGATGATGCCGTCGTCCCAGAGCCGTGCCGTGCTGAAGTAGGGGCTGCCCTCGTGCTCGTACGTATCGAGCACGGGTTGCATGAAGGCGGCCTGCTCCTCGCCGCTCATCTCACGGCCCTGCGCCCGCAGGCCGTCCAGCCGCACGGTCAGCAGCACGTTGGCCGCCTGCTGGCCGCCCATCACCGAGATGCGCGCATTGGGCCACATCCAGAGCTGACGCGGCGAGTAGGCACGGCCGCACATCGCGTAGTTGCCGGCGCCGAACGAGCCGCCGATCACCACCGTGAACTTCGGCACCGCCGCGTTGGCCACCGCCATCACCATCTTGGCGCCGTCGCGGGCGATGCCTTTGTTCTCGTACTCCTTGCCCACCATGAAGCCGGTGATGTTCTGCAGGAAGATCAGCGGAATCTTGCGTTTCGCGCACAGCTCGATGAAGTGTGCGCCCTTCAGTGCGCTTTCGGAGAACAGGATGCCGTTGTTGGCGACGATGCCGGCGGGAAAGCCCATGATTCGCACGATGCCGCAGACGAGCGTGGTGGCGTAGCGCGCCTTGAACTCGTGAAAGCGGCTGCCGTCCACGATGCGGGCGATGATCTCGCGCACGTCGAAGCTGCGCCGCAGATCGGCCGGAACCGCGCCGTAGATCTCCTGCGGGTCGTAGAGCGGCGGCTCGGGCGGTGTCACGGGCCAGGGAAACTGCTTTTCACGGTTGAGATTGGCGACGATACTGCGGCAGATCGAGAGCGCATGCTCGTCGCTGACGGCGTAGTGGTCGGCCACGCCGGAGACGGCCGTGTGCACGTCGGCGCCGCCGAGCTCTTCGGCCGTGACCTCTTCGCCCGTCGCCGCCTTCACCAGCGGCGGCCCGCCCAAAAAGATCGTGCCGTTGCCGCGCACGATGATCGTCTCGTCGCTCATCGCGGGCACGTAGGCGCCGCCGGCCGTGCAGGAGCCCATCACCGCCGCGATCTGGGGAATGCCCGCCGCCGACATCTGCGCCTGGTTGTAGAAGATGCGGCCGAAATGCTCGCGGTCGGGAAAGACCTCGCTCTGCAGCGGCAGAAAGGCGCCGCCGGAATCGACCAGATAGATGCAGGGCAGCCGGTTTTGCTGCGCGATCTCCTGCGCCCGCAGGTGCTTCTTCACGGTGATCGGGTAATACGTTCCGCCCTTCACCGTCGCGTCGTTGGCGACGATCACGACCTCCTGGCCGCAGACGCGGCCGATGCCGGTGACGATGCCCCCCGCGGGTGCGTCGCCGTCGTACATCTCCCAGGCGGCAAGCGGGCTCAATTCCAGAAACGGCGAGCCGGCGTCGAGCAGCAGGTCGATGCGCTCACGCGGCAGCAGCTTGTTGCGGCGGCGATGCCGCTCCACCGCGGCTTCGCCGCCGCCGGCTTGCACCGTGCGCACGCGCTCGCGCAGTTCGGCCACCGCCGAGCGCATCGCCTCGGCGTTCTGGCGGAACTCGCGGCTTTCCGGATCGATCGCGGAGTGCAGCTGCGGCAGGGCGGCGAGCGGCGCGGCGGCGCCGTCGAGGGAGAGCCGGTCCAGTGTGGTGGTCATAGCGTGGCCTCGTTTCAAGTCTCCGACGGTTGCGCTGCGCTCTGGCCCCGGCACCCTCTCCATGCACTCCATGCACTCCATGCACTCCATGCACTCCATGCACTGGAGAGGGGGAGAGTGCGGTACGGGCTATTTGAGCAGTTCGCGGGCGATGATCAGGCGGCGGATCTCGCTGGTGCCGGCGCCGATCTCCAGCAGCTTGGCATCGCGCAGGTAGCGGGCCACCGGCGCCTCGGCCATGTAGCCGGCGCCGCCGAAGATCTGCACCGCCTTCAGTGCGCAGCGCGTCGCCATCTCGCCCGCGTAGAGGATCGCCGCCGCGGCTTCCTTGTTGAAACGGACGCCTTTGGGCGCATGCCAGGCGAGCCAGGCGGTGCGGTAGGTCAACCAGCGCGCGGCCTCAAGCTCGGTGTACATGTCGGCCAGCATCGCCTGCACGAGCTGGAAGTCGCCGATGCGCTGGCCGAACTGCTTGCGCTCCCTGGCGTAGGCGATCGAGTCGTCGAGACAGGCCTGAGCGATGCCGAGCTGCTCGCCGGCCAGGAACGCCCGCTCGCTGTCGAGGCCGGACATCATCACTTCGACGCCGTTGTTGAGCGTGCCCAGCACGTTCTGCGCGGGCACGCGGCAGTCGTCCAGCCGCAGCTCGGCCGTGGGCGAGCCGCGGTGACCAAGCTTCTCCAGACTGCGCGCCACCGCGAAGCCAGGAAAGTCGCGCTCGACGATAAAGGCGGTGATGCCGCGCGAGCCGCGCTCGGGCTCGGTCTTGGCATAGAGCACGAAGGTCGAGGCGATCGGGCCGTTGGTGATGTACAGCTTCGAGCCCGTTAGCAGATAGTCGTCGCCGTCACGCCGCGCCGTGGTCTGCAGGCCGACCGCGTCCGAACCGGCGTCCGGCTCCGTCAGCGCCAGCGCGCCAACGGCCTGGCCGGAGATCAGCGGCGGCAGATAGCGGCGGCGCTGCGCCTCGTTGCCGTTTACATAGAGGTTGTTCACGCACAGGTTCGCGTGGGCGCCGTAGGAGAGCGCGACGGAGGCGGAGAAGCGGCCGATCTGCTCGATCGCCAACACCCCGGCCAGCAGATCAAAGCCGCTGCCGCCGGCGTCCTCCGGCACCGTGACGCCGAGCAGGCCCAACTCGCCCATCTGCGGCCAGAGCTGCATGGGAAACTCGTCGCGGCGGTCGATTTCGGCCGCGATCGGGCCGATCTCGCGCGCGGCCCAGTTGCCGACCGTGTCGCGCAGCAGGCGATGCGCCTCGTCCAGTTCAAACTCCATGGCCAGAGCCTCCCTCGCCGCCACGGCAAACGCTTCCCCTTCACGGTAGCGCCGCGGGCGCCGCCGCGGAAAGCAGCCACGGCCCCTCACCCCCGCCCCTCGCCCATCGCAATGGGCGAGGGGCGATCATGTGCGCAGCGTTCCGATCGCTGACCGGTTAACCCGACGCCGTCCGATTCCTGCTCCACACGATCGCCCCTTTCCCTCCAGGATTGGGGAAAGGGGACGGGGGATAGAGGGCCGCAAGGCCATGTCACTCCGCCGGGCCGGCGTACGGCTCAACATACTCGACGAGCCGCAGATGGCCGGCATTGGACTCGATCGCGGTGACGGAGGCGGGGTTGCAGGCGGTGCGGTGCAGCAAATCGAAGGAGCGCCCCTCGACCGCCAGCCGCAGCGCCAGGATTGGGTCGCGGTGGGAGACACAGACGGCGGGGCGGCCGCCGGAGAGCCGCAGCGCCAGCGCCAGCGCCCGACGTAGCCGCGCGGCCATCGCCGCCATCGGCTCGCCCAGCGTCAGCGCGCCGGGCGCATTCTGGAACAGCTCCCAGGCCGCGGCGTGGTTCAGGGGAATCTCGCTCCAACTCTCGCCCTGCCAGTGGCGCGCCAGGCCGCTCTCGATCAGCAGCCGGCTGCGGCGCACCGGCACGTCCGGCAGCCGCGCGGCGATGATGCTTGTCGTCTGCCGCGCCCGCAGCAGCGGACTGGTGAGGACGAAGCCGATGCCGCGGCCCGCAAGGTACTCTGCCGTGGCCGCCGCCTGCAGCCGGCCTACTTCCGCCAGGCGGTAGCGCGGCAGCCAGCCGTAGGCGATGCGGTTGGGGTTGTGAACCAGCCCGTGCCGCACGCAATAGACCGTGCCGGCCGGCACGGCCGCCGCCTCGTTGCCCGGCTGGCGCGCCATCGCTACTCGCTGACCGCCTTCTGACCGACCAGGAAATCGCGCGTCGCTTCCACGGTCGGGAACACGCGCGAGCCGATCATGTCCAGCGCGTCGACCACGTCATCGTTCGCATTCTGGTCGTAGGCGAGGTCCACCACGTCGGCGCGCTCGACACGGCCCACGCGGTCGAACGCTTCCTGCACAAAGGGCGCGATCTCCGCCCACGCTACGGCCATCGTGTTCGACTCCTCGCTCGATCTCGAGATTCCCGGCCCACGGCCGCGGGCGGCAGGTCTTGCGCGAGTGTATCCGAGCCCGCGCTTACACGCAGCGCCTGGGCCGCTGCCGAGATAGCTCCTGCGCGCCTTGCGGCAGCCCTCCTGTGCCGCTGAACTGAGGACGGCCGGCCGGCCAGGCAGCCGGCTAAGACATGGTTTCAAAACCGGCTCGAGTTCCCGCTTGTAGGTGTGCGATCGCACCTGAACGCCGGTTTTGAAACCATCTGTAAGGACGACCGGTGCAGAAGGAGTGCGTGATGGCAGTGGCAGAACGCCGGGCCGTGGTCGTGTGGGCCGGCCAGCTGATCGACGGCAGCGGCTCGCTCAGCCTGGAAAGCAGCGGCGCCCTGCGCGAGGCGCCGGTCACCTGGGCGTCGCGCACGGAGCAGGCCAACGGCCGCACCAGCCCCGAAGAGCTGCTGGCCGCGGCGCATGCGAGCTGCTTCGCCATGGCCTTCGCCGCCACGCTGGCGCGGCAGAAGACGCCGCCGCAGCGCCTCACGGTCAACGCCGTCTGCTCGCTCGATCGCAACGAGGGCGGCGGCTTCCGCGTGTCGGCCATGACACTGGACGTGCGCGGCGTGGTTCCCGGCCTCGAGCAGGCCGCCTTTGCCGAGGCGGCGCACACCGCCGAACAGGGCTGCCCGATCTCCAACGCCCTGCGCGGCAACGTCGGGATCACGGTGAACGCCACACTGGACTGAGCCGCGGCGGCGCGTCGCGGCCCTGCCGTCGCGCGGTCAGGCGTGGGACATGTCGGCCTCGTCGGGCGTCTCCGAGGTCTCTTCGACAGACAAGACCTGGAACGTCACGGCCGTGCCGTCGGCGGTCGCGCCTGAGCCCAGCGCCGAGCGCACCGCGGCTTGTGCCAGCGCGGAAAAGTCCGCAGCCGGGGGCTGGTCGCCTTCCACCGTGAGCCACAGCTTGAGGTTCACCGCCTTGTGGATCGGTGCGGACGCGTCCGCGGCGCTCGACGCCGGCGGTGGCTGGTCCGCACGAGGTTTGGCCGGCGCCGCCTGGTGCGCCAGCCGATCGACCGCGTCCTTGGCCTTATCGAACAAGCTCATGGCGTCTCCTCCTCGCGTCCGACGCCTCACTTCAGGTCGTCGAGGCTCTGCCAGCGGCCATCCCGCATCACCTCGAGCTGCATCACGGGATGGATCTCCCAGATCGTGCCGCGGGTCTTGGTCACCTGGTCGGGGTGCTCGGGATCGAACATCGTCCAGCCGCTGACGCGCACGCGTTCGTTGTTGTGGGCGATCTGGTTGAGCACGTCGACCGTCCACTTCGGGTGCTGCTCCAGCATGCGCGGTGTCATCTCGACCACGATCGAGGCCGTGCGGTCCTCCTTCGGTCCGGCGGTGAGCCAGATGTGGAAGTCCGTCAGGCCGGCGGCATGGCAGTTGTTGGACTCTGGCCCTTGCTTATGTGCAGCGAAGAGATAGCCCTCGATCTGCACCGGAATGCCGTTGTACTTGTCGATCTGCGCGCGCACATCCTTCGACCAGGAGTCGTACTTCGTGCGTTCGGCTGCATGGGGCCAGGCGAGCTTTTCCAGTGCATCGAACGCGACCGGGGTCCAGTTTCCGGTATCGGTGCGGTTCTTGAGGGTATTGAGCACCGGATCGCCGCCGTCGCCGGTTCCCGGGCAGCCGTGAAACGGCTGTTCGGGCGGCGGCAACTTCGCCAGCTGAACGGGGAGTTGCGTCGCCGTCTGCTTGTCTGCCTGGGCGTTGGCGGGCGCCGCTCCCCCGCCAACATCGCCGCCGCCGGGGTTATCTGCCGTGCCACTGCCCGAGCCGCGTGTGGCGAGCACCAACCCGACCAGCACGAGAATGATGACGAGCACGGCCACGGCGACGCCCACGAGCCACATTGTTCGACGATTCATCGGTGTCATCCTTCAACGGGCGCCGAGCCCGGTTATCGCGTGGGCTTCTCCTTTCTGTGCACCGGTTCCCGCGGATCGCACACATACGTGCCACCGTGAGTCAGATCGTTCGCCGCAGGACCGTACTGTAACCGAGCGCGCATAGACCGGCAAAATCGGTCAAACGAGAGTTTCCTATTGCAAACGCGGAGCGGGCGCGGCCGCAGGTGCTGTTACGACGATGCAACCGGCCGGTAGAGTCCGGTGAGGCGTCGTTCGCAGTGGGCGCGCATGCGAGCGGACCAGGGCGTGTCGGCCGCCTGCGAGAAGGCGGGGCTGTGGCGCACCTCCGGCGCGGCCAGGTCGTAGAGCGCAAGGTAGCGGGGCTCGCCTTCCAGCGCACGGAAGCGGCGGGCGCGCAGCACGCCGGGCACCTTCAGCAATAAGGGGATGTGCTCGTCGTCGTACCAGGCGTTGTACTCCTCGTCGTAACCGGTCTTCGGCACCAGGCCGACGGCGAGCTGGCCGCCGGCAGCGGTCGTGGGATCGCTCGCCTGGCCGCGGCCGTCCGAGATCTGCTCGAACACGGCGCGGTTCACGTTGCGGAACAGGCGCAGCATGGCGCGGTCTTCGTCCGTGCGCAGCGGCGGCTTCGACAGGGCGGCGTATGCCTCGCCGCTGAGCACGGCGGCGTTCTCCAGGTCATAGAGGGCGAGGTAGCGCGGCAGAGACCCGGCGGGGCCGACACCCGGGTACTCCGCCGCAACTTCGAAGCGCCGGCCGCTGGTGATGCCCGGCACCGAGCGCAGGTCCGGCACGTGCTTGCGGTTGTACCAGCCGTTCCACTCGGCTTCATGCCCCGGCTCCACGTCGGCCTGCACAAAGAGCAGTGCGCACTTCTCTCCACCCATGGTCTGTCCTCCGAAACTGCTGCTTGTCGTCCTTGCCGCGCACGCTACCACATTTCGAGGATCGATCCCGAGCGGGCACAACATCGTGGGTGTACCGGCGCCGAATCCTGACCGGGCCCGGACTACGGGCTCGTCTGAAAGCGGAACAACACACAGTTGCCAGCGGCCGGCTGATGCCCTATCTTCACCAATACTGAGCGCTTGACCAGTCCGCCATCGAAACCGGATCCTGCCAGCATTGCGGGGGGCGCCGATGTCGACCTACATCCTGCGCCGCCTGCTCGCGAGCATCCCCGTGCTGGTGCTGGTGACGTTCGGCGCCTTCGCGCTGATTCGAGTCATCCCCGGCGATCTCGCGGCCCTCAAGCTGGGCAACGACGCCACGCCCCAGGAGATCCACGACTACCGTGTCAAATTGGGACTGACTGACCCACTGCCGGTGCAATACATCAAGTGGATCGGCCACGCGCTCACCGGCGATTTCGGCCAGTCGCAATGGGAATATCGCCCGGTGGCCAACGTGGTGCGCGACAAGTTCCCCGTCACGCTCGAACTGGCGCTGCTCGCCGTGGTGATCTCGACCGTCTTCGCCATCCCCCTGGGCATCCTCTCGGCGGTGCGCCAGGACAGCTTGCTCGACCAGTCGCTGCGCTTCACGGCCATCCTCTTCCTCGCCATTCCCTCCTTCTGGCTGGCGATCCTGCTGATCACCCTGCCGCAGATCTGGTTCGGCTGGAAGCCGCCGCTCACGGGCTATGCCACGCCGTGGCACGACCCGGGCATGAACTTCCGGCGCATGATCTGGCCGGCACTGGTGCTCGGTGTCGGCTCCGCCGCCTTCGTGCTGCGGTTGATGCGCTCCAGCTTGCTCGAGATCCTACGGCAAGACTTCATCCGCACGGCGTGGTCCAAGGGGCTGCGCGAACGCACCGTGGTCCTCCGCCACGGCGTCAAGGTCGGGCTGATTCCAATCGTCACGGTGCTTGGCCTGCAGTTTTCGGTGCTGCTTGGCGGCGCCGTCATCGCCGAGCAGGTGTTCGCGCTGCCCGGCATGGGCCGCAGCCTGCTCGGCGCGGTCAGCCGTCGCGACTACCCGCTGGTGCAGGCCTATGTCCTGATCTTCTCCCTCGTGTATCTGTTGATGAACCTGCTCGTCGATCTGCTGTACGGCTATCTGGATCCGCGCATCACCTATTCGTAAGCGGGGGGAACGCAGCAGATGGCCACCGCGGAACGCGCCGCTCGCGACGATCGGCTGGTGTTCGCGCCCGACACCCCGGCGACGAGCATCGTCTCCTGGCCGCTGGCGGTTGCCCGCTTCTGCCGCCGCAAGCCGCTGGGCGCCTTCGGCGGGGCGATTACCCTGGTGCTGATCGTTATGGCGATCGTGCATCCATGGATCGCCACGCACGATCCCAATGCGCTCAACCCGAACGAGGTGCTGCACGGCATCAGCGGCCGGCACTACTTCGGCACGGACAACTATGGCCGCGACGTCTACAGCCGCGTCGTCTACGGCGCCTGGGCGTCGTTGGAAGTGAGCATCATCTCGGTCGCGATCGGCACCGCGATCGGCACCGCAATCGGGGTGGTCTCCGGCTACTTCGGCGGTGCAGTAGACATGGTGCTGCAGCGCGTCGTCGATGCCGCACTGGCCTTTCCGGGGCTGATCCTGGCGATCGCGCTGGTCGGCCTCGTCGGTCCATCGGTGAAGAACGTCAGCATCGCCATTGGGCTGGTCACCTTTCCTTCGCTTTCGCGCATCGTGCGTGGACCGGTGCTCTCGATCAAAGAACAACCGTACCTGGAGGCGGCGCGCAGTACGGGCGCCAACAGCCTGCGCATCATGGTGCGGCACATCCTGCCGAACATCACGGCGATCATCATCGTGGTCGTCACGGCGCGCTTCGGTACGGCGATCCTGGTGGAGTCCTCGTTGAGCTTCCTCGGCCTGGGGCCGCCGCCGCCCACGGCCACCTGGGGCTCAATGCTCTCGGGCGACGCGATCTACATCATGCAGACGGCCTGGTGGCTGGCTTTCTTCCCCGGCGCGGCTATCACCCTCGTGGTGCTGGGCTTCAACCTGTTCGGAGACGCGCTGCGCGATGTGCTGGACCCACGGCTGCGCGGCCGAGCATGACCGCGCGCCGACGCGCAAGGACACCACGGCGCGGCCCCGGCGCCCGCGCCGTCTGCCACGCAGGACAGCAGGACAAGGAGAAGGCACCATGGCAGAGGACGGCTACTGGACAGCACTGGCGCGACGAGGCGTGCGGCGGCGCGGCTTCCTGACCGGCGGCGCGGCGGCGCTCACGGCGGCGATGGCCGCCGCCGCCGGCTGCTCCAGCGGCAACAACAGCAGTAAGCCGGCGGCAACCGCGGGGTCGAACGCCCGCGTTGCGGGCACCGTGGCGCCGGCGCCACCGACCGCCCAGGCCCTCGCAACGGCCGATCCCGCGCTTGCGAACGCCAAGCGCGGCGGCACGTTCAACATTGACCAGCCGGACGAGCCGATCTCGCTCGACAACCATCGCCAAGAGACGCCCGGATCGATCCAGGCGGCGAACCTGGTCTACAACCACCTGCTCAAACGCGCCGAGGACTTCGTGGCCGCGCCGGGCATCATCTATGTCTCCGACGAGCTGGCCAGCGGCTGGGAGCAGGTCGACAAGCTGACGTACCGCTTCTCGCTGGTGAAGAACGCGAAGTGGCACAACACGGCGCCCGTGAACGGCCGTCCGTTCACCGCCGACGATGTTAAGTACAGCATCGACCGCATGCGCGGCTCGGACCCGGAGCTGCGCACTCGCTCGGCCTGGGCGCCGGTCGACAAGGTTGAGGCGCCCGATCCAAACACCGTGGTCGTCACCACCAAGCAGCCCTACGCCGCCTTCATCGCCATCGCCGGTCACACGTGGAGCATCATCATGCCGCACGAGCTGGCGGACACGCCCGACGTGAACCGCAAAGCGATCGGCACCGGGCCGTTCCTCTTCAAGGACTGGCAATCGGGCGTGGCGCTGCACTTCGACCGCAACCCGGAGTATTTCCGCAGCGGCCAGCCCTTTCTCGATCACGTGGTGATGCGCGTGGTGCCGGACCTCGGCGCCCGCACGGCCAACTTCCGCGCCGGCGAGACGGAAATCTGGGGCGGCTCGCCGCCGACGATCCCCTTCTCGACCATTGACGAGATTAAGAACTCGCTCCCCGATGTGAACGAGATCAAGCGCACCGGCTCAAATAACTCGGGCACCAAGGCGTTCTTCAACACGACCGCGCCGCCGTTCAATGACAAGCGCGTGCGCCAGGCGTTCCTCTACGGCGCCGACTACGACAGCATGATCAAGATCTTCGGCGGCCTCGCCCAGCGTGCCGGCCCCATGCCCCTCGCCAGCGTCTGGGGCCTCAAAGAGAGTGACTTCCCCAAGACCGACGTGGCGAAGGCCAAGGCGCTGCTCGAAGCGGCCGGCTTTACCGCGGACAAGCCCCTGCGCGTCAAGACGACGATCTCGCGCCAGTACTCCGGGCCGGCCGTCTCGCAGATCTTGCAGCAGGTGATGAAGCCCGTCGGCGTCACGATCGATATCGACCAGATCGAAGACACCGCCTGGATCACGCAGGTCTACCGCGGCGGCCAGAACTACCAGATGACCAGCTTCGGCGACTGGTCGTGGGAAGATCCCGATCGCGGCCTCTATGCCTACTTCCACTCCGACGGCAACGCCAACAACACGCACTACACCAGCACGCAGGCCGACGCCCTGCTCGAACAGCAGCGCGGAGAGTTCGACCTGGACGCGCGGAAGAAGATCGTGCGCGATCTGCAGCTGCTGCTGGTGGACGATGCGCCGAACGTCTGGCTAGTCTCGACCGGTACAGATGAGCTGGCGCGCAAGCGCTTCCGCAACTATAAGCAGATGCAGATGGGCAATTCGAACAGCTACCGCGAGTGGGAGAACTGCTGGTTCGATCCGCTGCCCAATAGCTAACCCGTGCAGCGAAACCGACTCAGAGCAGCAGTGGCGCAGGCGAGCGCTGCTTCCAGCGCCATTGCTCGCTCGGCGCGAGGCGATCGCCGCTTTCTCCCGCCTGATGCACCGTCCGGCGTCAGGTCCAGCCGCGGCGCCGCATGTAGACGAACTGCGCCGCGCTCAGGCCCAGCAGCACGCCGACCAACACCCAGAACAGCGAGTCCGTCCACGGCGGCGAACGCCGCAGGTTCATGCCGAGCAGGCCGCTGACCGCGGTGATCGGCAGAAACAACGCCGTCAGCACGGTCAGCCGCTTCATCACGTCGTTCATGAGGTTCGAGACCGTCGAGAGGTAGGCGTCCAGCGCGCCGGCGAGCAGGTCGCGGTAGCCGTCGGCCACCTCGAAGATGCGGATCACGTGATCGTGTACATCGCGGAAGTAGACGGCCGTCTCCGGCCGCACGATGCCCGTGTCCGGGCTGGTGAGCCGCGAGAAGATCTCCAGTTGCGGGCTGATCACCTTGCGCAGGAGCACGGCGTCACGCTTCATATCAAAGATGCGCGACATCTCCGCGTTGGTCGGCTTCGTGACGATCTGGTCCTGCAGTCCGTCGAGGGCATCGTCGAGCTGATCCATCACCGGAAAGTAACTGTCGACCAGCAGGTCGGTCAGCGTGTAGAGCAGGTAGTCCGGCCCGGCGCCGAGCATCTGCTCCGTGCGCTGCTGCGCTTCGCGGCTCTGGGTGATCTGCGCGAGCGGCTGCGCGTGCACGCTGGCGATGTAGTTGCGGCCGATGACAAAATCGAGCTCGGGCGTGGCGAGGCGTCCACCGGCAGCGTCGTAGCTGAGGGCATGCATCACCAGATAGGAGTAGCCGGGAAAGCTCTCCAGCTTCGCGCGCTGGCCCTGCCGCACCAGGTCTTCGACGGTCAGGTGCACCCAGCCGAAGATGGTGCCGGCCAGCCCGATCTCATCGGGCGTGGGTGCTTCAAGGTCGAGCCAGACGAGCGCATGCTCGTCGTCGGCCATCGCGTGCAGGCTGTCGATCGGGAGATCGATATAAACGCGGCCGTCGCTGCCGCGGGCGCGCACATGGATCATGGTGGTTGCCTCCGCAGCGTTGGGGCGGCACCGGCCCACCGACCGGCCCTCGCCCGAGTGTGTCCGATCGCCTCTGTTTCCGCCAGCCGTGGCGGCGCCGGCTTGCGTTGCCGCTTGACGCCGCGCCTCCGCGCCCATTGACTTGAATCACTTGAAGCGGGAAGCGCGGTACCGGGAGGCGTGGCGTGGCGGCACGCTTTGATGCAATCGTGCTGGGGCTGGGCGGCATGGGCAGCGCCGCGGCCTACCACCTTGCCCGGCGGGGCCGGCGCGTGCTCGGTCTGGAACAGTTCACCCCTGCCCACGACCGCGGCTCCTCGCACGGGCGCTCGCGCATCATCCGCCAGTCCTATATCGAAGGGCCGCAGTACGTGCCGCTGCTGTTGCGCGCCTACGAGCTGTGGCGCGAGCTGGAGCTGCAGACCGGGCACGAGCTGCTGCGCATCACCGGCGGGCTGATGATCGGCAGGCCGGAGAGCGCCACCGTCGCCGGCTCGCTGGCCAGCGCCCGCGAGCATGGCCTGCGGCACGAGATCCTCGACGCGGCAGAGCTGCGCCGCCGCTACCCGATCACGCCGGACGACGCCGAGGTCGCGCTCGTCGACCCGGCCGCCGGCGCCTTGTTTCCCGAAGACTGCATCCGCGCCCACCTGCAATGCGCCGCCACCCTCGGCGCCGATCTGCGCTTCCAGACGCCGGTGAGCGGCTGGCGCATCGCCGGCGACGGCGTTGAAGTCGAGGCGGCAGGCGAGCGGTTTCAGGCCGATCGGCTGGTGGTCACGGCGGGCGCCTGGGCAGGACGGCTGCTCGCGGATCTCGGCCTGGCGCTGGCGCCCGAGCGCAACGTGCTCTGCTGGTTCCGGCCCGACGCAGGCGCCGAGCGCTTCCGCTCCGAGCGGCTGCCGGTCTTCATCTGGGAGAAGCCCGTGCACGCCTTCTACGGCCTGCCGGACCTGCACGGCGAAGGCGTGAAGGCCGGCTTCCACCACAGCGGCATCAGCGTGGACCCGGACGCGCTCGAGCGCGGCGTGGGCGGCACGGAGATCGCGGCGATCCGCGCCTGCCTGCGCGCCTCGTTCAGGGGGCTGGACGGGCAGCCGACTGAGACGGCCGTTTGCATGTACACCAACACGCCGGATGAGCACTTCGCCGTGGGCCTGCATCCGGCGTACCCACGGGTGGCGATCGCCGCGGGCTTCTCCGGCCACGGCTTCAAGTTCGCGAGCGTCATGGGCGAAGTCCTGGCCGAGCTCGCGATCGATGGCCGCACGCGGCACCCGATCGAACTGTTTACCCTCGATCGCTTCGCTGCGCCGGCGGAGGCGTAGCCCGCGACGAACTCCTGACCGATCTGGCGGGTTGTGGCGCGGGCGCCCGCCGGAGTACGATGCGCGCACCGCTGGCCCGCTGCTGCTGCATAGCCGCGCGCAGCGTGGACGATAGCAGGCGCTATACTGGGGCTGGCGGGATCGCGGGGCACCGGCGCGCTGGATCACGGCGGTGCCGGCTGGATCCGCCCATCACGCTGCATCGCCGGCGCGGCCGGCCGCCTGATCGGGGACCGGGCCTGGCCTGGACGCCGTCGGAGACCAAAGAGACGAGGACACTGTGGCACCATCGATGGAGAAACCCCGTACCGTGGGCGAGCTACGGGCATCCGGCTACCGGGTGCTCAGCGTCCGCGAGGAGATGCGCAAGAACCTGATCGAGAAGATCCGCCGAGACGAGCTGATCTTTCCCGGCATCGTCGGCTTCGAGGAGTCGGTGATCCCGGCGATTCAGAACGCGCTTTTGGCCGGGCAAGACATCATCTTCCTCGGCGAGCGCGGCCAGGCCAAGTCGCGCCTGATCCGCTCGCTCGTCAACCTGCTTGACGAGGAAGTCCCTGTGCTCGCCGGCTGTGAGATCCCCGAGAACCCGTTTGATCCGATCACCAGGAGCGGCCGCGACATCATCGCCGAGCAGGGCGACGCGGCGCCGATCCAGTGGCTCGGGCGCGACGATCGCTACGGTGAGAAGCTCGCCACGCCGGACATCACGATCGCCGACCTGATCGGCGAGGTGGACCCGATCAAGGTTGCGGAGGGCCGGTACCTCTCGGACGAGATGACGATCCACTACGGCCTGGTGCCGCGCACCAACCGCGGCATCTTCTGCATCAACGAGCTGCCAGACCTGGCCGAGCGCATCCAGGTGGGCCTGCTCAACATCATGGAAGAGCGCGACGTGCAGATCCGCGGCTACCGCATCCGCCTGCCGCTCGATGTCGTCGTCGTCGCCAGCGCCAACCCCGAGGACTACACCAACCGCGGCCGCATCATCACGCCGCTGAAGGACCGCTACGGCGCGCAGATCCGCACCCACTACCCGCGCAACGTCGATCACGAGATCGACATCATGGAGCGGGAGATGTGGCAGTTCCCGGCGGAGGACTACAAGGTCACCGTCCCGCAGTACATGAAGGAGATCGTGGCCGAGATCACGCGGTTGGCGCGGCGCAGCCCCGATGTGAACCAGCGCTCCGGCGTCTCCGTGCGCGCCTCGATCGCGGACTACGAGAGCCTGCTCGCCAACGCGCTGCGGCGCTCGATTCGCCTGAGCGAGGACGAAGTCGTGCCGCGCATCTCCGATCTGCCCTACATCGTGCCGGCGATCAGCGGCAAGATCGAGCTGGAGACGGTGGAGGACGGGCGCGAGGACCAGATCATCGACAAGCTGATCCAGGGCGGCGCCGCGGCGGTGTTCAACCGCAATTTCAACATCGGCGAGCTGGAAGACGTGGTCGCCAAATTCAAGAGCGGCCTCTCGCTCGACGTCTCCGACCAGATGCCGTCCAGGGATTACGTCAAGGTGGCGAAGAGCATCGAGGGGCTGGACCGCGCCGTGAACAAGCTCGGCGCCGGCGGCAACCCGGCGCTCACCGCCTCGGCGGTCGAGTTCATCCTGGAAGGGTTGCACCTGAACAAGCGGCTGAACAAGGACAAAGTCGGCGGGCGCGCCCAGTACCGCGGCTGAGCCCGGCGGCGTTCGGCAACGGCGCAGACAGGCAGGGCGGCTGCAGCCGCCCAACGGTTCGCGGCAGGAACCGCGGGCAGGACGGACGGACACGATGGTTCTCTACCGCTATACCGAGTGGGACGGCACGCAGGAGATCCCCGAGCTTAACGCCGACGACGTGCTCGAGTCGCTTACCGACGACCTGATGAACTTCGGCGACCTGCAACACGCGCTGCGCCAGATGATGCAGCGCGGCATGCGCGGCCCCGGCATGCAGCGCATGCAGGGCTTGCGCGATCTGCTGCAACAGTTGCGGCAGCAACGCCGCCAGCAGCTCGACCGCTTCAACCTCAGCTCTGTCTTCGACGACTTGAAGCGCAAGCTGAACGAGATCGTGGAGCGCGAGCGCGAGACGATCGACCGCCGCCTGGACGAGGTCAACGGCCGGGACGAGGGCGGCCAGCCGCAAGCCCGTGGCGGCCAGGACGGCCAGCCGCAGGAAGGCCAGCAGGCCGGCGAATCCGGCGAGCAGGGCGAAGCGGGCGAAGACGGCATGCAGGCCGCCGGCCAGCAGGGGATGCAGGGCGGGCAGCAGCAACGCGGGCAGCGCGGCCAGCAGCAGGGACGGCAGGCCGGCGCACAGGGCGGGCAACAAGGCGCGCGGGCGCAGCAGGGCGAGAGCGGCGAAGGCGGGCAGCAGGGCAGCCAGCAAGGCCAGCAGGGCGGCGGTCAGGACGAGTTCGGCCAGATGCTGCGCAACATCGCCGGCCGCAAGAAGAACTTCCTCGAAAACCTGCCGGGCGACCTGGGCGGCGCCGTCAAGGAGCTGCAGAACTACGAGTTCATGGACCCGGAGGCGCAGGCGCAGTTCCAGGAGCTGATGGAATCCCTGAAGAAGGCGATGATGGATACCTTCTTCAAGGATATGTACAACCAGATCCAGAACATGTCGCCGGAAGATCTGGCGCGCATGAAGCAGATGGTGCGCGACCTCAACCAGATGCTCCAGGACAAGATGGGCGGCGGCGAGCCGAACTTCGACCAGTTCATGCAGCAGTACGGCGACCTGTTCGGCGACAACCCGCCGCAGAGCCTCGACGAGCTGTTGCAGGGCATGCAGCAGCAGATCGCGCAGATGCAGAACCTCTTGAGCAGCATGCCCGGCGAGATGCGCCGCCAGCTTGAAGACCTGCTCAACGACAAGATCGGCGATCCGGAGCTGCAGGCCGAGTTAGACGAGCTGCGCGCCAACCTCGAGTTCATGGGCAACATGCGCGACCTGCAGAACCAGTACGCCTTCCGCGGCGACGAAGAGCTGGACCTCTCCGAGGCGATGCGCCTGATGGAGCGCATGCAGGGCATGGACCAGCTCGAGCGCCAGCTCGAGAAGACGCAGTACGGCGGCGACATCGACGAGATCGACGAGGAGAAGCTGCGCGAGCTGCTGGGCGACGAGGCGGCCGAAACGCTGAAGCAGCTCAAGCAGTTCCTCGAAATCCTCGAAGAGGCGGGCTACATCCGCCGCAAGGGCAACACCTGGGAGCTGACGCCGCGCGGCACGCGCAAGATCGGCCAGAAGGCGCTGACCGAGATCTACGCGCAGCTCAAGAAGGACAGCTTCGGCAAGCACGCGGTGAAGGAGCGCGGCCAGGGCGGCGAGCGCAACGAGGACACCAAGCTCTACGAGTTCGGCGACCCGTTCCACCTGCATTTGCAGCGCACGATCACCAACTCGTTCTACCGCGACGGCCCCAGTGTGCCGGTGAAGCTGCACCCGGACGACTTCGAGGTCTACCGCTCGGAGTTGCTGACGCAGACGGCGACGGTGATGATGCTCGACCTGTCGTGGTCGATGGCGCTGCGCGGCAGCTTCCAGGCAGCGAAGAAGGTGGCGCTGGCGCTGAACAACCTGATTCGCAGCCAGTTCACGCGCGACAGCCTCTACATTATCGGCTTCTCCGCCTACGCGCGGGAGTTGCAGGCGGAACAGCTGCCCTACGTGCGCTGGGACGAGTCGGTGCTGGGTACGAACATGCACCACGCGCTGATGCTGGCGCAGAGCCTGCTGGCCAAGCACAAGGCGGGGACCCGGCAGATCATCATGATCTCGGACGGCGAGCCGACGGCGCACCTGGAGCGCGGCCGCTCCTACTTCGCCTATCCGCCCAGCCCGGTCACGATCCGGGAGACGCTCAAAGAAGTGAAGCGGTGCACGCAGAAGGACATCGTGATCAATACCTTCATGCTGGACCGTAACTACTACCTCAAGGAGTTCGTCAACCAGGTCGCGCGGATCAACAAGGGGCGCGTCTTCTACACGACGCCCGACAAGCTGGGTCAGTACATCCTCGTCGACTACGTGGCGTCGAAGCGCAAGACGATCAACGGCAAATAACGACTGAGCGTCCCGGCGTGTCCGCGCGACGCCGGCTGCTCCGCGCGGCGCTGGCGGTGCTCGCGCTGCTGGCGCTGGGGACGGCCGGCTTCGCGCTGGTGGAGCGTATCGATCCGTTTGATGCGCTCTATCAGTCCGTGGTGACGATCGCCACCGCGGGCATCGAGCGGCCGCAGGTCACGACGGTCGCCGGCAAGTTGCTGACGATCGTGCTGCTGGTGATCGGCGCGGGCGTACTCGTCTACACCGCGGGCACGGTGGCGCAGTTGGCGCTCGAAGGCGAGTTCGCCGCCTATTTCGGAGGGCAGCGCATGCGCGGCCGCGTCGAGGCGCTGCGCGACCACTTCATCATCTGCGGCTTCGGCCGCGTCGGTGAGGAGGTGGCGACCGAGCTTGCGGCGCGCGGCATGCCCTTTGTCGTGGTCGATACCACGCCGGAGCGCGTCACGCTCGCGGAGCGCCGCGGCTACCTCGTCTCTCCTGGCGACGCGACGCGGGACGAGACGCTTATTGGCGCGGGCGTGCAGCGGGCGCGCTGCCTGATCGCGGCCTCGGACACGGACGCCAACAACACCTACATCGTGCTGAGCGCGAAATCGCTCAACCCGGCGCTCTTCATCGTCGCCCGCGCCGGCCAGGCGGAGAACGAGCGCAAGCTGCGCCAGGCCGGCGCCAACCGCGTCGTCTCGCCCTATCTAATCGCCGGCCGCCAGATGGCCCTCTGGGCAATCCAGCCCTTGTTCGTCGACGCGTTGCAAGCCTCATCGGCCGGCGAGAGCGAGCCGATTCTCGCGCAACTGCTCTACGACGCCGCCGAGCAGCCGACGACCGTCGCGCGGCTGCTGGCCGCCTGTCCCACGACAACCGTGCTGGCTTTGCGACGTGCGGGCGAGCTGATCGTGGCGCCGCAGCGCACGCACGACCTGGCCGGCGGCGACGAGCTGATCGTGCTCGGCCCGGAGGCCGAACTGGCGCAGATCCACGCCGGCGGCGTGGCGGTGCCGGCGCGCCTGCCGCCGCGGGGGCCGAATTGAGCTGACGCCGCTCCGCTTCGGTTCCCTTGCCGGTCAGTCGTCGAGCACCGCCAGTTCGAGCTGGCTCAGGCGCTCCGGGTCGGCGATCACGTCGATCGCGGCGATCTTGCCGCCCGCGAGCGTGAGACCGAGGACGAGCATCAGCCGCCCGCGCGGGGCCACGACCACGCCCACGGCGCCGTTGACGAGCGCTGGCCGCGCCAGCAGCGCACGCCCCGAGAACTGCGCGGCCACGGCCGCCGCCCCGCGGGCCTCCCGCGGTGAGCCCGCCGGCACGGCTTCGTCGGCCTGGAACACCACGTCCGGGTCGAGCAGCTCGAGCAGCGACTCGAAGTTGCCGGCGCGCGAGGCGGCGAGGAAGGCGTCGACCACTTCGCGCTGGCGAGCGAGATCGGCAGCGCGAGCCGGCGCCGCGCCGTGCACCCGGCGGCGGGCGCGGCTGGCAAGCTGCCGTGCCGCAACCGGTGAACGCCCCACGATGGGCGCAATCTCTTCGAAGGGCACGGCGAACAGGTCGTGCAGCACGAAGGCCAGCCGCTCGGCCGGACTCAGGGTGTCGAGCACCACGAGCATGGCGAGCCCAACCGAGTCGGCCAGCAGCGCCTCGTATTCGGGGTCGGCGCCGGCGGCGGCGCTCGCGGGCGGCTCGCCAGTCCGCACGTCCAGCGACTCTTCGCGCCGCGACTTGCGCGAGCGCAGCATGTCCAGGCATACGCGCGCCACCACCGTCGTCAGCCAGCCGCCCAGGTTATCGATACCGTCCGCACCGGCGCGGCTCAGCCGCAGCCACGACTCCTGCACGGCATCGTCCGCCTCGCTCAGCGAGCCGAGCATGCGGTAGGCCACGCCCTGCAGGTGGCCGCGCTGCTCCTCGAAGCGGTCTGCCAGCCATTCGCGCTCGTTCATCGGTCACAATCCTCCGCCTCGCTCCGTCAACACCATGACGGGCCAAAGCCGGCCGCTGTGACAAGGGGGCTGAATACGGTTGGCGGTCCAGCGTCCTGCGTCAGCAACTTCATCCGAAACGTCTGAAACTCTCTGAAGGAGCGCAACCGTGGAACCGCGAATGAACAATATCGCGACGATCATGCCCGACGTGGTGCCGGGTCTGCAGGCCCTGGCGGCGGCCGCCGAGAAGGGCGGCGTACCGGCCTCTACCATCGGCCTGATCGAGCTGCGCGCCAGCCAGATCAACGGCTGCAGCGTGTGCGTCGACATGCACCCCCGCTTTCTGAAGCAGGCCGGCGAAAGCGACGAGCGGCTCTTCGCCGTGGCGGCCTGGCGGCACACGCCCTACTTCAGCGACGCCGAACGCGCCGCGCTGGCGCTCACCGAGGCCGTCACCCGGCTCAGCGACCGTGAGGATCCCGTGCCGGATGCCGTCTGGGAGGAGGCCGCCCGCCATTATGACGAGCCGGCGCTCGCGGAGCTGCTGGTTCACATCGCGCTGATCAACGTCTGGAATCGCTTCAACGTCGCCACGCGGCAGCCCGCCGGCTGCTGGGCGCCTTGAGCGGCAGCCGGGCGGCGCCGACACCGCGTGCCGCAACGAGGACGGCGCCGCCCTTGTCAGCCTCGGACATCACCGCGATTCTCGGCCGGCGGCTTGCTCGATCAGCGAGCACGTGGCGAAACTGACGAGACCGACCAGCACGCCGCCGATCGTCGGTCGCACCCTCCGGCCGGCATGGGCGCCGCGTGTACCTGGCGCCCTGCCGGCCGTCAAGGCTAATGGCCCCGCATGAGTGCCAGGCTGCTCACCGTGATCCGCAATCCGAGCGCCCGCCGCCGGCTGCGGCTGTCTCGCCTTGCGGCGGCGCTGGAAAAGCTTGAACGGCGCGGCTGGCGCGTCGAATGTCGCACCACGGCCCATATCGGGCACGCGACCGCACTGGCCGCACTGGCCGCGCAGCGCGGCAGCGAGGCGGTGCTCGTCTGCGGCGGGGACGGCACGATCAACGAAGCGGTGAACGGCCTCGCCGGCAGCGAAACGGCGCTGGCCGTGCTGCCCGCGGGCACCATCAATCTCTGGGCGCGCGAAGTGGGGCTGAGCGCCGATCCGGCCGCGGCCGTACGCCTCATGCTGAGCGGCGAGCGGCGGCGCGTAGACCTTGGCCGCGTCGGCGATCGCTACTTCCTCATGCTGGCCAGCGTCGGCGTCGATGCAGTCGCGGTGCGGGCCGTGATGGCGGAGCGCAAACGGCGCTGGGGGCGCTACGCCTATCTCGCCGCGGGCGTTTCCGACCTGTTGCGCCACGGCGGCAGGCCGCTGGCGATCGAGGCAGGCGAGGTTCACTTCCGTGGGCGAGCATTGGCGGCGATCGTCGGCAACACGCGGCTCTACGCCGGCCTGCTGCACGCCGCCCACCGCGCCCGCATCGACGATGGCCTGCTCGATCTCCGCGTCTATGCGGGCGCCGGCGTGCGGCAACTGCTGCCGCAGGTGGTGCGCACGCTGGCCGGGCGGCCGCCGCGGGCGGACGAGGTCTACGTGCAGGCGGCGCGCGTCCGGATCGCGGCGGCGCGGCCGCTGCCGGTGCAGGCGGACGGCGAACCCATTGGCACGACGCCGATGACCTTCTCGGCCGTGCCGCGTGCCCTGACGGTGATCGTGCCCCCCGGCCTGGACTCGCCGCTGTTCACGCCGACGCCGACGCGGCCGGCAGCGGCCGAGCGGCGCTGAGTGGCGGCGCCGGCGGCAACTCAGCCGGCGACGTGTCGTCGTGCGCCAGGCGGCGGGCCAGCCGCCAGAGCACGGTGAGGATGCCCAGGGCGATAATCGCCAACCCAACTTCCAGCCCGATCTCGACGGCGTGGTCGGAGAGGCGCTTGAAGCCGGGCAGCACGCGCGCCACGGTCAGCAGGTTCATCGCGTTCCAGGAGCCGTGCAGGACGACGGCCAGCAGGTAGAAGCCGGCAAACCGCAGCCGGCGGCCGCGGAAGCAGTAGAACCAGCCGATGCCGACGATGCTGCTGGTCAGTGCGTGCAGCGAGCTGGCCGCGCCGCGCAGCAGCACACCGTCCCACCAGCGGTACGCCGACTGATGAAAGGCGCCGGCGCCGTAGGCGTTGGCCTCGACCATGCCGAAGCCGACGCCCGAGGCCAGCCCCCAGAGGAACGCCTGGTAGCGCGTGGGGTTGTGCCGCTTCAGCAGGCGCACGCCGAAGCCCTTGCAAAACTCCTCGTCCAGCGGCGCCAGCACCGAGATGCCGATCAACAGCAGGACGAAGGCGGTGCGATCGTTGAGCGCCGTGACCGACCTGCGGTTGAACTCGCCGAGGAAAGGCAGAAACTCGGCCACGAGCAGCGTGGTGTTGACAATGCCGGCGACGGTGGCGGCAAGCGCGGCGCCGTAGGCGACCATCAGCGTGATCTCGCGCCAGGACGAATGCGCCTGCAAGCCGCCGCGGCGCCCGGCCCGAGAGACCAGCGCCAGGATACTGATGCCGGGCAGCAGCACGGCGAGCACGTGCAGCAGGGGCAGCAGCCAGATCGCCGCGTTGCCCAGCAGCAGCACGGCGCCGGCGCCGATCGCGGTCACGGCGATGAGCCCAGGCTTCCAGAATGCGGGCGGCCGGTAGCCACGCGAGGGGACGCCTGTGAGCGCGCCTGCGCCGTGCCAGAAGAGGACCGCGCCCGCCGCGATGTAGATGGCGGCCGAGCCGGCGTACGTCAGGACGAGAAAGAGATGATCGTGCCCGTCGCCGTGCAGCCCTACGCCTCGCGACAGCTCGGCGAAGGCCAGCACGGCGGCTTCGACCGCCTGCGCCACAAGCAGTGTGCCCCACCAGATCGCGGCGGCGCGCAGCACGTGCGTCACGGTGGCCGAGGCACCGGGCTGCTTGATCCAGGCGAGCCAATTCGCCAGGAACAGCAACGCCAGCCCCAGGCAGAGCACGCCGCCGACGATCAGAGCAGTGCTCGCCCGAGCCGGATCGTCCATCTCTCCGTAGCGCTGCACGGCGACGGCGCCAGAGAGCATCGCCAGGGCCGCGAGCGCGAAGACCGGCGCGAGCGCGATGCCGGTGATGCCCGTGAACTTGGGCATCGCCAGCAGGCCGAGGCCGCAGCCGGCGACGTAGAGGACGACGCCGACGCTGCCCAGAACGACCTCGGCAAGCGGATCGGCGGAGGCTTTGGCCTGAGCCCAGGCCGCGAAGCCGCCGAAGCTCAGGACCAGCCCGAGCCACCAGCACAGCAGCGCGGCGGAGAAGAGGATCCACCGCGTCCAGGTCGGCATCGGCACACGGATCACGCGCTCTGCTCCTCGCGGCGCAAGACGCCGGCGCAGACTTCGTAAACGGCGGCACCGCGGCGGAACTTGGCGCCGAAGCGCTCCGGCTCGGCCGTGGTGACGAACACCTGCTCCGCGCCGCCCAGCGCGTCCAGCACCGCCGAGCGCCGCGTCTCGTCCAGCTCCGAGAAGATGTCGTCCAGCAGCAGCAGCGGCGGATCGCGGCCGGCGCTGGTGAGGAAGACGGTTTCCGCCAGGCGCAGAGCCAGCGCCGCCGTGCGCTGCTGCGCCCGCGAGCCGAAGGCGGAGACCAGCACGCCGTCGAGGCTGAACTGCAGGTCGTCGCGGTGCGGACCGATCAGCGTTTGGCCGAGGGCGATCTCGCGGCGCTGCTGCCGGTGCAGGCCGCCGCGCAGACCGGCTTCGATCTCACCAAGCGGCGGCGAAGGCCCGTCCGGCAGCGGCGTCTGCGGCGCGTAGGCGATCGTCAGCCGCTCACGGCCGCCGCTGAGCGCGGCGTGCGCCTCGCGCGCGGCGATCTCCAGCGCCGCCATCGTTTGCCGGCGCGTGCGCACAATCTGCGCCCCCTCGCGCACCAGTTGCTCGTCCCAGTAGGCCAGCTCGTCGCTGCGCGCCTGGCCCTCGCCGATGCGGCGCAGCAGCGAGTTGCGTTGCAGCAGCACGCGCTGGTAGCGCTGCAGGGCGCGGACGTAGAGCGGATCGGTCTGTGATATCGTGATGTCGAGGTAGCGCCGCCGCAGTGCAGGCGGTCCCGTGATCAGGTCGATGTCGGCGGCGGTGAAGAGCACGGCGGCGATCTGGCCGATTACGTCCGAGGCGCGGCGCGGCACGCCGTTGAGTTTCAGCCGCTTGCTGGCGTGGCCGGCGCCCCGCCGTTCCGGCACGCTCCCGTTCTCCTGGCGCGGCGCCACGGCGATCTCCACCGCGACGGGGCCCTGCTTGCGCTCCGCCTCGCCCACCACGCGCGCCACGCCGAAGCCCTCGGCCGCAGCCTGCCAGCGGATCAGATCGGCCTCGCTGCCGCGGGCGGGACGCGTCGTCGCCAGCAGGTAGATCGCCTCCAGCAGGTTCGACTTGCCCTGGGCGTTCTGTCCGTGGATCAACGTGACGCCGGCGCCCGGAGTGAAGTCCAGGCGCTCGTAGTTGCGGAAGTTGCTGAGCCTCAGGCGCGCGAGGTACATACGCCCGTCCGCGCCGCCTTCAGGCGCCGTGTTCCTGTGCCGTCAGCAGCGAGAGACGCAGGGCGCCATCCGGCTGCCAGGCTGCCTCGATCCGGACCGCCTCGGCGCCGCAGAGCGCCGGCTCCAGCGCCGTGAGGGCGATCGGCTCGCGCGGCGTCACGACAAAGGTGGCCGTCTGGCGCCGGTAGTCGGCGAGCGTCGCCTGGCCGAGCACGGGATCGCGGGTGAGGCGACGCTCCAACGCCGTGAGCCGGCCGATCGAGCGCACCGGGCCGACCACCAGCCGCGTGCTGACCGCGGAGAGCCGAATCTCGGCGGAGGCGGCTGGGACTGCTGCCGCGGCTTCCTGAACCGGGGGAGCTCCGGCCTCGGACGCGGCAGGCGCCGGGCGTTCGGCCGGCCCGGCCGTCTCCTCCTCGCAGGCGCCCCCGGCGGCGATGGCCGCCTCCGGGCGAGCGCGCCAACCGAAATCCCGCCCGATCAGCCGGCCCGCAAACGGCAGGGGCGCCGAGGCGCTGTTGGACTCGAGCGCCTGCGCGGCGGGTTGCCGATCGCCGGCCTGTGGGGCAGCAGCCGGCGCCGGCGGCGATGCCTCACCCGCGCCCGCCGGCAATGCGGGCGACGGCTCGGACCAAACGCTTTCACGCGCAGAGATCGACGGGATGGCTGGGGGCAACAGGGGCCGCGGGCCAGCGGCGCCAGGAAGCCGCGCGGCCGTGAGCGATTCGCTGAGCCGGCGCACGTCTGCGCCGAGGTCGAGCAGCAGTCCGCGTAGCTCCGCAACCTCCTGGGTGAGTCGCAGCCGCTCCGCGCGCAGCTCCCGGATCAACCCTCGCAGCTCGGCGGACTCGTCGGGGATGGAAGGCGTAAGCTCGGCCCGTGCCGCAGGCGGAGGCGCGTCGCTCTCGATCAGGGCCGACATATGCTGCCGTGCATCGCGCAGGGCGGCGCGGGCGCGTTCCAGCGGATCGACGACCGCACTATCCGCGGGTCGCGCCTCCTCGGTCGATTGATCGCGCGCGTCCACCTCACCGGCCGCATCGCGCGGCGCCGGCGTCACGGGCGGGATGCCCGCTGAGCCTCCGGGCGCGATCACGCGGGCGGCGCGGCGCAGGGCCGCGGCCAGCCCCGTCCGCCAGGCGGGCGTCTGCGCTGAGCGACGTGCACCGGACACGGCGCCTCCCGGGAGGCGCCCTGCCACGCCCCTCCGCTTTCGTGCCGATTATACCCCGGCGCGGCGCGTCGTCCGCCGGCCGCACGGGACGGGCGCCGTCGGTCGGATCACGGTGCTTGCGGAATCATCGGCAGCGCGAGGAGGGCGCCGGACGCGGCGGCGATGCCTCGTGAACGCCCCTGCAAGCCGGCCTGTGCCGCCGCGTGCCTACCGCTCACGGCACTTGACAGACTACGCGGGTAAGCAGATTGTTACGTGTCACGAGCAATGGGGTGCGATCACGGCCGATCGTGCCCCGCGGTGCGACGTACGCTCGAAGACGGAGGAGATCGATGTCTGACGCGTCTGAGGAACTCAGGGTCGGCACGAAGGTCTACACGGAGAGCGGGAAGCATCTGGGCAAGGTCAAGGAGATTAGCGGGCGCTACTTCAAGGTCGATGTTACCTTCTGGCGCGACTACTGGCTGCCGGTGGCTTCGGTGCGCTCCGCAAGCCCGAACGACGTGGTGGTCGCGGACGACGCCGAGCATCTTGATGACCAGCAGGTCGCCGCCGCGGCTCAGTCGGACACGTCCCAGTCTCGGCCGGGGCTGGCGGAGGTCGGCGGGCATGGCATCGGCGGCGCCGTGGCTTCGGCAGGGACCGCCGGTGCAGCAGGCGCAGGCGAGCTGGAGTCCAATATCCGTTCGATGCCCGGCGCGGGCGATATTGCCGCCAGGGCCCCCGGCGTGGGCGACCTCGCAGCGAAGGCGCCGGGCGCGGCTGAGATCGGCGAGAAGCTGCCGGGCGCGAGCGAAGTGACGAGCAGGCTGCCCTCCATGCCGTCGCTCGGCAGCGAGACGGCGAAGCTGGGGGAAGAAACTCCAGGTGAGGTCACATCCCGGCTGTCCGAGACGGGAAACGTCACGCCGCTGCATCCCTCGACCTCAAGCGCCGGCGGCGTAGCGGAACATGCCGCGCCGCCTGCGGCGCCCACGCCGGCGGTATCCTCCGCGGCGTCCGGCGCGGCGCCGACTGCCAGTACACCGTCCGCACCTGCGGCCTCGGCCGCGCCAGGCGGAATGGCCACACCGAGCAGCACGCCCGCATCCGCTTCCAGCGCCGCAGGCGCACCGTCAACGCCGAGCGCGCAGGCCGCGTCAGGGGCGCCGGCAATGCCCGCCGGCCCGACGGCATCCAGTGCGCCAGGCGCCCCGTCGGCTCTGGGCGGTCTGGGAGCGACAAGTACGCCAGCCACGCCGGCTGCGCCAAGCACGCCGAGCATGCCAAGCACGCCGAGCATGCCATCGGCATCGAGTACGCCGAGTATGGCAAACGCGCCGGCCGCGTCGAGTGTGCCCTCCGGCTCGTCGATGCCGAGCGCGCCGGCGTCGCCCGGCGGCATCGCTTCGCAGGGCGCCACGGCAGCGGGGTCCTTGGCCCCGTCGGGGACGCCGTCTGGTCTGGGCGCCGCGTCGCCCGGTGCGCCGTCGGCAGCCGGTATGCCATCGGCGTCGGGGGCGCCGGCCACACCGAGCGGGTTGGCTTCGCAAGGCACGCCGTCTGGAGCAAGCGCACCGGCGGCTCCTGCCTCGCCATCGGCGCCGGGCACGCCAGGTACGTATGGTGCAGCGAGTTCGGCAGCGGCGCCGAGCAGCGCTGCAGCCGGCATGCAGCACCCGGCCGGAGCATCTCCGTCCGGCACGCCGGCCACGCCGGCAGCCCCGGGCGCGTCGAGCACGCCCGCGGCAGCGAGCGCTCCCTCGGCGCCGGTCGCACAGCCGGCAGGCGCGGCTGCACCATCATCGTCCGGCAGTGCTGCGGCCGGCGCGAGCCCATCCACGAGTCCACCGATCGGAAGCGCGCCGAGCGCCGGTCCCTCGGCCGGCGCCGCGGCAACCGCACCGTCCGGTGCCGGTGCTGCTGCCGGACACACTCAAGCGGCGACGGATGGCGCCGATCGGGCGCCGCGCCAGGTGGTCGACAAGGCGTTTGAGCAGACGCCGTTCCACGAGCTCGTCAACGCGCCGGTGGACGCGCTGCAGGGTGTCTCCGCCGGCGATGCCGAACTGCTGCAAAAGGCGTTCAACATCAAGACGATCGGCGATCTCGGCCGGAATAAGTACTTCCGTGCCGCGCTGGCGATCGTCCAGCTCGCCGAGCACCGTTAGGCTGCCGATGCCACGAGCGAGCGCCGTGCCCGCCGCCCCACGTCGGGTGGGGCGGCGGGCACGGCGCTCGTTTCACTTTCGCCAACGCGGTTCGCACCCCATCTCCGACCGCCGGAGCTGCGCCGCCGCGAGCAGGGGGCGCGTTCTCAAACGCGGTGTCGGAGCCGGCTCATGGTTCCGTGCCCGAGCGTCAGAAAGCGCCCGGTCGCGGTCCTTGCAACGATCGTCGCCACGCGGGCAGCACCGCCCTACTCCGCCGCGGGCAGCCCGGCCAGCCGGCGCGCTTCACGCAGCAGGCCGGGGAGATCCGCGATCTCCCCGTCGAGGGCGATGCGTTCGCCGGTTGCCGCCGTGACGTGCCAGCGCACGTTGCCCTGCGTCTCGCGCCGCGTCACGCCGCGCACCTCCGTCCAGGCGAGGCGCTTGAGCGTGCGGCCGTCGTGCAGGGCGACGATCTCGTCCCCGGTCAGCACCACCGCCGTCGGCGTCTGTCGCCAGGAGACGAGCACGACCGGCGCCATGCAGGCCGTGACCACGAACAGGAAGCCCGCGAAGGCCAGCACGTCTCCCCGCCGCAGCGCCAGGCCGACGAGCCCGACGACGACCGCGGCCAGCAAGGGCAGCGCGAAGCTGGCGTTGTTGTACCAGTGCGTGGTGTTGCGGTGCACCGCGATGACGCCCGGCAGCGCGGCGATCGCGGCCGTGTCGCCGCCAGCAAGAGGCGCCGCGCCGCTAGACCGCGACGGCTGCGACGACATCATGGAAGCGGCGTACGGCATCGATGTGCTGCTGCGGCGTGCTGAAGCCCGCGCCCATCGTGTTGAAGGAGAGGTGCGTAGCGCCGATCTCGCGCCAGGCACGGGCGGCCTCGCTCCAGCGCTCCTGCGGCACCTGCGACGTGCTTAGGCGCCCCTCGATGCCGACGGCGCTGATCGGACGGCCGGCCTCGCGCAGGTAGCCGTGCAGGCGATCGAGGATTGCCCGCGCCTCATCGCCGGGCTGGAACTGCGGAAACCAGCCGTCGGCCAGGCGGGCGATGCGCTTCAGCACCGGCTCGCTCATGCCGCCCATCCAGATCGGGATCGGCTGCTGCACCGGCAGCGGGTTGATGCCGGCGGCGCGCACGCGGTCCCAGCGCCCGTCGAAGTCCACCACCGGCTTCGTCCACAGGGCGCGGAGCAGCCCAATCTGCTCCGCCATGCGCCGGCCGCGCGTGTGGAAGTCCTGGCCGAGCGCCTCGAACTCCACGGCGTTCCAGCCCACGCCCACGCCGAGGCGCAGCCGGCCGCCGCTGAGCACATCCACCGCGGCGGCCTGCTTGGCGATCAGCGCCGTCTGCCGCTGCGGCGCGATCAGGATACCCGTCACCAGCTCGAGCCGGCGCGTCTGCCCGGCCAGGTAGCCGAAGAGCACGAACGGTTCGTGGAAGGCGCTTTGAAACGTGTAGGGGCCGCGCCAGGGACTGTACTGCGCCGGATCGGCGCCGACCACGTGGTCGAAGACCAGCAGGTGATTGTAGCCGGCGCCCTCCGCCGCCTGCGCGTAATCACGGATCGCCGCGGGATCGTTGCCGATTTCGGTCTGCGGGAAGACGACGCCGAGCTTCATCGCTGCCTCCGAACCACGCCGGCTGGATGCGGCATCCGGCGCGGGCCGCCTTCAGTCTAGCCGCGCATCGTCCAGAGCGACAGCCCGCCGAGAGGCTGGCCGTCGGCGGTCACGCGCTTGACAGCCAGTTCGGCGCCCGGCCTACAATCGAACTTGTGGGGCTGCGCGGGTGTGATGTAATGGTAGCCTGCGACCTTCCCAAGGTTGATGCGCGAGTTCGATTCTCGCCACCCGCTCCACCGCGATGCAGAACCGCACCTCCGGCGCCGGTGGGCGCCGGTTCTTTGTTTCGCCCGCTCCCTGCGGCCGGCCGATGAACCGATGAGATGAGCACGATCACCAGCATCGAACGCGAGCGGCGCGGCGGACGCGTCGCGGTCATCGTCGACGAAGCGGCCGGCGAACCCTGGGTCCGGGTGCACCGCGAGGCCGTCTATGCGCTCGGCCTGCGCGTCGGGCAGGAAGCAAGCGACGACCTCCGCGACCGCCTGGAGCAGGAAGACGCGCGCCACCGCGCCTACGAAGCGTCGCTTCATCTCCTCAGCTACCGTCCGCGCTCCGAGCAGGAGCTGCGCGATCGGCTGCGGCGCAAAGGGCTGCCCGCCGAGGCGATCGCGGCGACGGTTGAGCGCCTGCGCGGCGCCGGCCTGCTGAACGACGAGCAGTTTGCCCGCCAGTGGGTGGCCGAACGCGGCAGCGGCGCCCACGCCCGCGGCCGCTCGCTGCTGGCCGCCGAGCTGCGGGCGCGCGGCGTGCGCGACGCCGGCGCCGCCGCGGCGCTGAGCGAAGTCGACGACGAGGCGCAGGTCCGCGCCGTCGCCCGTGCCCACGCCGCGAAGCTGCGCGTGGCGACGTACGAGGAGTTCTACCGGCGGCTGGGCAGCTTCTTGCAGCGGCGCGGCTTCGGCTACGGCGTGGTCGGGCCGATCGTGCGCGAGCTGTGGCGTGAACGCGGCGGCGAGTCGGCCGAGGACGACGAGTAATACCGCTTACGTACTTTCTGTTACCGATCCTCCGTTGACACTGGCTTAACCACGTTCGTACACTGGTCTGACAGGCAGGCCGCGGCGCGGTGCTGTCTGTCCATCCCTGCGAAAGCGAGGCGCATATGCTGGTACTGGTGATCGTACTGGCGATTGCGGTCCTCCTTCTCGCCGCCGGTGCGATGTATCTCTACGCCCGCAAGCCCGGTCCGGCCACCGAGCCGCTCCGGCAGCCGCAGGCGGAGCAACCGGACGGGCAGGCCGCCCAGGCCAATGCGGCGCGCATCGTCGGCGAGGCGGAGACCCGCCAGAAAGAGATCCTGCTCGAAGCGAAGGAAGAGGCGATCCGCCTGCGCACCCAGGCCGAGCTGGAGCTGCGCGAGCGCACCGGCGAGCTGCAGCGGCAGGAACGCCGCCTCGTGCAGAAGGAGGAGAACCTCGACCGCAAGGCTGAAGCCTACGAACGGCGCGAACGGCAGCTTACGCAGCGCGAGCAGGAGGCTGAGGCCGCCCGCGCCCAGCTCGAAGAGCTGCGCCAGCAGCGGCTGCACGAGATCGAGCGCGTGGGCCAGCTCTCCAGCGCCGAGGCCCGCGAGCTGCTGATGAGCGAAGTCGAGCGCGAGGTGCGCGAGGACGCGATCCGGCGCATGCAGCAGATCGAGGCCGAGTACAAGGAGCAGGCCGGCCGCCGCGCCCGCGAAATCGTCGCCACCGCCATCCAGCGCATTACCTCGGACGTGACGGCCGAGACCACGGTCTCGGTCGTTCCCATCCCCAGCGACGACATGAAGGGCCGCATCATCGGGCGCGAGGGGCGCAACATCCGCGCCCTGGAGCAGGCGACCGGCTGCGACCTGATCATCGACGACACGCCAGACGCGGTCACGCTCTCCGGCTTCGACCCCGTGCGCCGCGAGATCGCGCGCATTGCCCTCTCGCACCTCGTGCAGGACGGACGCATTCACCCCACGCGCATCGAAGAAGTGGTGGAGAAGGCGCGCGGCGAGGTGGAGGCGTCGCTGCGCGGCGACGGCGAGACGGCGGCGGTGGAGGCGGGCGTGCCGAACCTGCATCCCGAGCTGATGCGCCTGCTGGGCAAGCTCAAGTACCGCATGAGCCTCGGTCAGAACGTGCTCAAGCACTCGCAGGAAACCGCGCAGATCGGCGCCCTGCTGGCGGCGGAGCTGAAGGCCGACGTTTCGATCGTGCGCCGCGCCGGCCTGCTGCACGACATCGGCAAGGCGGCCGACCACGAGGTTGAAGGCAGCCACGCGCAGATCGGCGCCGAGCTGGCGAAGCGCTTCGGCATGCCGCCGGCCGTGGTGCACTGCATCGAGGCGCACAAGGACGAGGTCGAGCCACGCAGCGTCGAGGCCACGCTCGTGCAGATCGCCGATGCGATCGCCGGGCAGCGGCCGGGGGCGCGGCGCGAGTCACTCGAGTATTACGTCAAGCGGCTCGAAGACCTGGAAGTCGTCGCCAACGGCTTCGAGGGCGTGCGCGAGTCGTTCGCGATTCAAGCGGGGCGCGAGGTGCGGGTGATCGTGAAGCCCGAGCAGATCGACGAGCTGGCGACGATGCGCCTGGCGCGCGACCTCAGCCGCAAGATCGAGGAGACGATGGAGTATCCCGGCCAGGTGAAGGTCACGGTCGTGCGCGAGACGCGCGCCGTCGAGTACGCGCGCTAGCCATGGCGAGCGGAGATTTTCATACCCACTCCACGCACTCAGACGGCAAGAAGACGACAGGCGAGCTCGCTGCCCTGGCGGCGCGCGCCGGCCTGCGGGCCATCGCCCTCACCGACCACGACTCGACGGCGGGGGTGCGCGACATGGCGGCCGCGCTCAAGTCGCACGGCATCCGCCTCGTGCCCGGCGTGGAGCTGAGCACCGACATTCCCGGCAGCGAAGTGCACGTGCTCGGCTACTTCATGGACATCGACGACCGGGCGTTCCAGGCGGAGCTGGCCCGCTTCCGCGAGGGCCGGCTGGGCCGCGGCCTGCGTATGATCGAGAAGCTGCGGGCGCTGGGTATGGACGTATCGTGGGAGCGGGTGCAGGAGATCGCCGGCGACGCCTCGGTGGGCAGGCCGCACGTCGCCCAGCACCTGGTGGAACGCGGCTACGTAGAGTCGATTCCCGAGGCGTTCGACCGCTTCATCGGCCGCAACGGCCCCGCCTACGCCGAGCGCGAGAAGCTGACGCCGACGGAGGCGGTGCAGATGATCCGCAAGGCCGGCGGCTTACCCGTCGTCGCACACCCGCACTACACGCCGAACGCGGAGGCGATCCTGGCGGAGCTCGCCGGGCAGGGGCTGGGCGGCATGGAGGTCTACTACAAGGATCTCGGCCCCGAGAAGGTGGCGGAGCTGCTGGCGATCGCCACGCGGCTGAGGCTGCTGCCCACCGGCGGCAGCGACTACCACGCGCTCAAGAACCCCGGTGAGCGCGAGCCGGGCGACATTCCCCTGCCCGACGAGGCCGTGGAGGCGCTGCTCGCCGCCGGCGAAGGCTGCGCTTGCCCCGTGGTCGTCGTATCGTGAGCGAGCCGCGAGACGCCGCGCCGATCACGCCGAATGTCTGGGACGCCGCCCGCATCATGGAGATCATCCCGCACCGCTTTCCCTTCCTGCTGGTTGATCGCATCGTCGAGATCGAGGCGGGGAAACGGGCGGTCGGGATCAAGAACGTCACGATCAACGAGTGGTTTTTCCAGGGCCACTTTCCCGGCCTGCCGGTGATGCCCGGCGTGCTGATCGTCGAGGCGCTGGCACAGGTCGGCGCCGTGGCGCTGCTCAGCCAGGAGCAGTACCGTGGCAAGATCGGCTTCTTCGCCGGCATCGACGGCGTGCGCTTCCGCCGCCGCGTCGTGCCCGGCGACACGCTGCGGCTGGCAGTGGAACTGACGCGGCAGCGAGGACCGATCGGCAAAGGCGCCGCGCGCGCTACCGTCGACGGCGCCCTCGCCTGCGAGGGCGAGCTAACCTTCGCGGTAGATGTGGACGGGACCAGGGGATAGCGTTCGGTGCAATGCGCCCAACACCCGCAAGTCGAGACCGAGCTGCGCTGCGGCAAGTGCGATACGCCCATCTGCCCGCGCTGCATGGTGCAGACACCGGTGGGCGCCCGCTGCAAGAGCTGCGCCAACCTGCGCCGGCCGGTGATCTACTCCGTCTCGCCGGCGCTGCTGGTGCGCGGCATTGCGGCGGCGGCGGTCGTGGCGGTGGTGGTCGGCGTGCTCTGGGGCTATTTACTTCCGCGCTCGGCGGGCATCTTCGGCATCTTCATCTTCTTGCCCGCGCTGGGCTACGGCTGGCTGGTGGCCGAGGCGATGGGCCGCGTCACCAACCGGCGGCGCGGCGTCTCGCTGCAGGTGGCCGCGGCGGCATCATGCGTGCTGGTCTACCTGATCCACAACCTGGTGGCGTCGCCGCATACGCTGCTGCCGCAGAACGACCTCTACGGATACATCTTCGTCGTGATCGCCGCGGTCGTGTCCGTGAACTACTTGAAGTAGGCGTGGCTGACGGCCCTCAATCCCCCGTCCCCTTTCCCGCAATCTCTGACATCGCGCGGGGCGCGATTTGGGATGAGGGAAAGGGGCGATCCGGCGGAGGAGAAATCGGCCGGCGTTGGGGTAACCGCACCGGCGACGGAACGCTCCAGGCTGGATCGTCTCCTTCTCCCAGGATTGGGAGAAGGAGAGACGAGAGGATGAGGGCCGAATGCCGCGCCTAATGCCGCAGGATGGCGATCACGATCAGCAAGACGATGATGATCGCGGCAGTCACAAAGATGCGCTTCACTTCGCCGATCACGTAGCCGTAATCGGTGTGGCTCAGCCGCTCGCGCGCGGCCTCCGCGCGTGCGGCCGTACGGCCTCGGGGACCGGCCGTCGCTGCCGGTGCGCCGGGGGCCGCTAGAGCTCTGCTGCTGGGCGCGGCCGGCCGATCGAGCGCCGCGGAATCGAGATCGGGCTCGCCCGCCTGCTCCTCGCTGCCGGGCGGCGGCTCGAGCGTGGGCGCGGGTGTGCGGCGGTAGAAGTGCGCCGGCACCGCGGGCTGCTGGCCCTTGCGCAGGCTGGGCGCCTGGTTGCGGCTGCGGCGGGTCTGACGTGGCAAGCTCGAACTCCTCTTTCGGATGCCAGTATAGCGAGGCCGCTCGCCGGCAGTCCAGCCCGCAGCCGGTCCGCTTCCGAATCGTCCTTGAGGCGCATGAGGTCGGATTCGGGGCCAGCACCTTCACGGGCTTGCGCCGCACAGCGATACTACATACTACTAAGGCTACTAAGGCAGGCACACGGGCGATCCGTCGGCGGACGACGACCCCGCTCGCGCTTCGCGCAAGGAACGACCATGACCAGCACCGCCATCGTGCCGATCCGCCGCCGCCTCGACCAGATCGATTCGCGCGCCTGGGAGCACCCGGCCGACCGCGCGGCGCTGGCCGCCCTGCGCGCCATCCCCGCCTTCGACGAGGTGCTGAAGAAGATCATCGGCGCCTTCGGCGAGCGCGGCCTGCGCCTGGCGTTTCAAGCCGACTCGGTGCGCGTCGCGCCGCGCCAGTTTCCGCGCCTGCACCGGCTCTGGCTGCAGGCGCAGGACACGCTCGACTCGCCCGAGGAGGTGCCGCTCTACGTGGCGCAGAGCCCGGCGGTGAACGCGGGCGCCTACGGCGTGGACAAACCCTGGGTGCTGCTGCTCTCCGGATCGCTGCGGCTGCTGCCGGACGAAGAGGTCGAGAACATCATGGGGCACGAGCTGGGCCACGTGCTCAGCGGCCATGCCCTCTACCACACGATGCTGGCGATCCTGATCCGGCTGGCGGCCTCGGGCTTCCCGCTGATCGGCATGGCGGCGAAACCGATCCTCTACGCGCTGCTGGAGTGGTACCGCAAGAGCGAGCTGTCTTCCGACCGCGCCGGCCTGCTCACCGTGCAGCAGCCGGAGGCGGCGATGAGCACGATGATGCGCCTCGCCGGCGGCGGCACGCCGGAGGAGATGAACCTCAACGAGTTCCTGGTGCAGGCGGAAGAGTACCGCCAGGTCGACAACGTGCTCGACCAGGTGCTGAAGGTGCTGAACACGCTGGACATGACGCATCCGTTCCTGGTGATGCGCGCCGCGCTGCTGCGCGAGTGGATCCAGGAGGGCGGCTACGACCGCATCCTGCGCGGCGAATACCTGCGCCGCGGCGACGCCAAACCCTCCTGGCAGGAAGAGCTCGGCGCGGGTGTGCGCCACTACACCGGCGGCGCCCAGGACGCGGCGGAGAAGGCCGGCGATACCATCCGCAAGATGCGCGAGGCCTTCGACCGCGGCTACCGCGGCCCCTCGCAGTAGCGGCCCGAGCAGAATCCGGCCGGGATGCCGCGCCGCGCGCGTCCCGCGCTTGTCGCTGCGCCCGCCGATCGCTGACACTGGGGGCGCGGCCTCCCCTCCTGGCGGCCGCGCGAGGACGGCACCGATGACCTCTCCTGCGGCGACGGGGCGCTCGGCGTTCAGCGGGGCGGACGCGCCCGCCTTCGCCGACCTGGCGCGCTGCGTGCACTGCGGCCTCTGCCTGATGCACTGCCCGACGTTCGTGGCCACCGGCCTCGAAACCGAGTCGCCGCGCGGCCGGCTCTACTTGATGCGCGCCGCGGAAGAGGGCCGCATTCCGCTTTCGGACGGCTTCGTGGGGCACATGGAGCTGTGCCTGCAGTGCCGCAACTGCGAATCGGTCTGCCCCTCTGGCGTGCCCTTCGGCCGCATCATGGAGGCGACGCGCTCGCAGATCTTGACGCAGGGCAAAGGCCCGGCCCGGCCGCGGCTGCTGCGCCGGACGATCACGCGTGCGCTCTTCCTGCATACGTCCGTGCTCTCCGGCGTCGCTGCCTCGCTGCGGCTCTACCAACGCTCCGGCCTGCGCTGGCTGGTGCAGCGCAGCGGCGTCCTGCGCCTGGCGCCGCCGTTGCGCGAGCTTGAGGCGATGATGCCCTCACTCTCGAAGCGGCCGTTCCGCCCGCGCCGGCGGCTCTACCCGGCCGTGGGGCCGCGGCGGCACCGGGTGGCGATGTTCGTCGGCTGCGTGATGCCGCAGATGTACGCCGCCTCGGAACGAGCGACGCTGAACGTGATGCGCCGCAACGGCTGCGACGTGGTGCTGCTGCCCAACGAGCAGTGCTGCGGCGCCCTGCTGGTGCACGGCGGCGACCGCGAGGCAGCGCGCCGGCTGGCGCGGCGCAACATCGACGCGGTGCTCGCGGCGAACGTCGATGCGCTGATCGTCAACGCCGCCGGCTGCGGCTCGATGCTGAAGGAGTATCACGAGCTGCTGGCGCACGACGAGGCGTACCGCGAGAAGGCCGAGCGCTTCAGCGGTATGGTGCGCGATGTCACCGAGTTCCTCGCCGCGCACGGCATCGACGAGAAGCGGCTTGGCCCCGTCAACGCGCGCGTCACGTACCAGGATTCCTGCCACCTGGCGCACGCGCAGCGGGTGAAGGAGTCGCCGCGGCAGCTGATCCGCGCGATTCCGGGCGTGGAGTTCGTGGAGCTTGGCTCGGATCGCTGCTGCGGCAGCGCCGGCATTTACAACGTCGTACGGCGCGAGATGTCGCTGCAGGTGCTCGACAGCAAAATGGAGGAGGTCAGCGAGGCGATGCCGGAGATCATCGTCACCGCCAACCCCGGCTGCATGCTGCAACTGGAGAACGGCGTGCGCCGCGCCGGGCTGAAGGCGCGGGTGCTGCACGTTGTGGATCTGCTGGAAGAATCCTACCGGGCGGGAGCGAAGCAGCCATGAGTGCCATGAGCACAGGGACGATCGGCCTGCACGTGCAGGAACGCGACGCCGCGGCGACGCTGGCGGCGATCGAGCGCTACGAGCAGGTGGGCGTGCCGGCGGCCTGGCTGACGACCGGCGGCATGGGCGCCGACGGACTGACGATCCTCGGTGCGGCCGCGGTGCGCACGCAGCGCATCCTGCTGGGCACCTGCATCATTCCCATCCTGCCGCGCCATCCGATCGTGGTGGTTCAGCAGACGGCGGCGATCGCCTCGCTGGCGCCCGGCCGCTTCCGCCTTGGTCTGGGGCCAAGCCACAAGCCCAGCGTCGAGGGCATGTTCGGCATTCCCTTCGTCAAGCCGCTCGGCCACCTGCGCGAGTACCTGCGCATCGTCAAGGCCGCGCTGAACGAGGGCGGCGCCGACCTCGACGGCGACTTCTACCACGCGCATGGCCGCATGGCGGCGGCGCTGGCGCAGCCGGTGCCGGTGATGGCCTCGGCGCTGCGCGTCAACGCCTTCCGCCTCTGCGGCGAGCTGGCGGACGGCGCCATCACCTGGATCTGCCCGCTGCCCTACGTGCGCGACGTGGCGTTGCCGGCGCTGCGCCAGGGCGCCGCGAGCGCCGGGCGCGAGGCGCCGCCGCTGGTGGCGCATGTGCCGATCTGCGTGAACGAGGACGCCGCCGCCGTGCGCGCCGCCGCCCGCCAGCAGCTCGCCGGCTATCCGCGCCTGCCCTACTACGCCACGATGCTGCGCGACGCCGGCTACGAGGAGGCGCTGCGCGGCGAGTGGAGCGACGCGATGATCGACGAGGTCGTGGCACACGGCGACGAAGCGGCGGTCGGAGCGCGGCTGCGCCAGTTCATCGAGGCGGGCGCGGGCGAAGTGATCGCCACACCGATCCCCGCCGGCGACGACCGGCGCGTCTCGCTGGACCGCGCGGCGGCGCTGCTGGCGAAGCTGGCCGGGTAGGGGCCGAAAGCCGCGGCGAGGCGCATGCGGAGGGTGCCGGTTTGAGCGCTTCACCCCAATGGGGCCGGCGGCCGCTGATCATCTCGCACGCGGCGTGCAAGGGGCACGCGCCCGAAAACACGCTCGCCGGCATCCGCGCCGCGCTCGAGCTGGGCAGCGAGGCGATCGAGATCGACGTGCACTGCACCGCCGACGGCGTGCCCGTACTCTTGCACGACGACGAGGTAGACCGCACGACCGACGGCACGGGCGATGTGCGCACGAAGTCGCTGGCCGAACTGCAACGACTCGATGCGGGCGCGCGCACGTTTGGCGACCGCTTCGCCGGCGAGCGCGTGCCCACGCTGGAAGCGGTGCTGGAGCTGACCCGTGGCCGGGCGCTGCTGATCGCCGAGATCAAGCAGCGCGCGATCGAGCCGGCGGTGGTGCAGCTCGTGCGGCGCATGGGCGTGGCCGACGACGTGATGGTCTGGTCGTTCCAGCCGCAGGTGGTGGGACGCGTGCGCGAGCTGGCGCCGGAGATCCCCTGCGGCCAGCTCTGGTCGGAGCGCGACCCCGACCCGGTGAAGATGTGCGCCGTGGCCCTGGCGCAGAACGCGCAGGCGGTGAGCCCGAATCATACCTTCGTCACCGACGCGCTGCTGCGGCGGGCGCTGCGCCGCGGCCTGCGTGTCTTCACCTGGACGCCGGACGAGCCGGCCGAGATCGCCCGCCTGCGCGACCTCGGCGTGGACGGCATCTGCTCGAACTTCCCCGAGCGCGTGCGCGCCGCCGTGGGCGCGTAGCCGGGCAAACAGCCGTCATCGAGCGACGCCGCCGGCTCTGCCCTCGCGCGAGACGGCGGCCGCCATGCGGGCGTCCATCGCCGCCGCCAGCGTGAGCACGGCGGGGCGCGCCAGGGCGTTGCTGGCGCCGATGATCGTCACCGAGCCGACGAAACGGCCCTGCTGCCACTTGATGAAAGTGTAGGCGAAGGTCTGGCCGCGGCTGTCGCTGTAGGTACCCTCGAAGCTGCGCGCGGCGCCGCCCAGCGCGCCTGCCTGGACCTCCTGCACGCTCACATTCTGCGGAAAGATCTGCTGCGCCTTCACGGCCGCCTCCGCCCCCTCCGGCGTGCCGTAAAGCTCGACGTAGCAGTCGGTGTTGGCGCTCACCGGCGTCGAGCTGCGCGTGCCGGGAAAGCTGGCGTAGGTCACCTGGTAGCCGTCGAGCCGGCCAAGCCGCGCGGCGGTGCCCGGATCGTCGAGCGCGTCGTTGGCGATGCGCTGCTTGCGCAAGGGCTGCTGATTGCCGAACTCCGCCGGCTGGCACACCATCCCTTCCAGCGTGCCGGCCGGCACGGCGGCCGGCGCCCGCGTTGGACTGGGCGAGGGGCTGGGCGACGGCGTCGGGCGCGGGCTGGGCGTCGGCGATGGCGTGGGCGACGGCGTGGGGGTCGGGCTCGGCGTGGGCGACGGCATCGGGCTCGGTGTGGGCCGAGGCGTGGCGCTGGGTGACGCGACGGGCGCGGCGGTTGCCGTGGGCGCCGCACCAGCGGCGGCGCCGCCGGCGACGGTGAGACCGTTCGGCAAGGTGCTGTCCGCGCCGCCGGGGTTGCGCACGGTCACGTTGTAGGCGCCGGCGCTCAGGCCGGCGGGCGCGACGAGGGTGAGCACCGAGCCGTTCACCCATGTTGCGGCGACGGCCTGCCCGCCCACGCTCACGCCGGCGTTGCGGGCGAAGTTGCTGCCCTCGACGATCAGAAAGGCGTCCTGGCCGGGCGCCACCGTCGCCGGCTCGACGCGGCTGACGGTCGGCGGGCCCGCGGACTTCGAGCCGCAGCCCGCGCCCACGGCAAGCAGGCACACGGCGAGCAAGCAGCCGAGCAACCGTGGCAGAGACCGTCGAGCCATGCTCCGATTGTACGGGAGGCAGCCGCATTGACCTGCACGCCGTCGCGCGAAGCGCCTCCCATTGGCCGCGCGGCTCAGCCCTGCTGCGCATCCAGCACGCGGGCCGCGGCCTCGCCCACGATGCGGAAGACCTCGGCCAGCGGCAAGCCGCTGCGCAGGGCCAGCTCGCGGCAGTCGTCGTACTCCGGCGCGGCGCGCGGCGGCTCGCCGGGCAGGCGCTTCACCTTGACGCGGACCTCGCCCAGCCGCGTGGTCACGGTCATTGACTCGCGCGCGGCCTCGTAGCGGCGCACCTCGCGCACGCGCACACCGAGCGTCGAGGTTTCGCGCAGCAGCGTGCGCACGACCTCGGCCTCTGCCTCGGGTGGGCAGAGCGCCTGCAGCATCACGGCGGGGCGGTTCTTCTTCATCTGGATCGGCGTACACCAGGCGTCGACCGCGCCGGCGGCGAACAGTCGCTCCAGCGCCCAGCCGAACAGCTCCGGGCTCATGTCGTCGATGTTCGTTTCCAGCAGCCGCATCTCGCGCTGCGAGTGCGCAGCCGTCGCCTCACCCGCAGCCTCGCCCAGCCAGCAACGCAGCACGTTCGGCCGGCCCGGCGTGTCGCGGCCGCCGGCGCCGTAGCCGACCCGTTCGAGACGCAGCGCCGGGCGCTCGAATCGAGCCAGCGTCGTCAGCAGGGCGGCGCCGGTCGGCGTCACCAGCTCGAAGCGCTCTCCCTCGCGCGGCGCGGCGATCGGCGCGCGGGCGCGGGCCAGCAGCTCCAGCGTGGCGGGTCCGGGCACCGGGATCTCGCCGTGCGCGGTCTTCGCCGTGCCGGCGCCGGCCGGCAGTGGCGAGACGAAGCAGGCCTCCACGCGGAGCAGCCGCAGCGCCAACACGACGCCGAGCACGTCCACGATCGCGTCGACGGCGCCGACCTCGTGAAACTCGATCTGCTCGACGCCGACGCCGTGCACCTTCGCCTCCGCCTCCGCCAGCGCCGTGAACACGGCCGCGCCGCGCTCGACGTCGCTCGGCGGCAGGTGGGAGCCGCGGATCAGGCCAAGAATCGTGCTGAGCGAGCGATGCGGCTGCTCGCGTTCCTCCAGCAGCACGTCTACCTTGGTGGCGGCGATGCCGGCGCGGTCGACACGGCGCGACTCCAGCCGATAGCCGCCGACGGGCAGGCCGGCGAGCGCGGCGACGATGGCATCGAGCGAGGCGCCGGCGTCGACCAGGGCGCCGAGCAGCATATCGCCGCTGGCGCCGGAGGGGCAGTCGAAGTAGGCGACGCGCATGGTCAGGGCCGCCCCGCGCCGTGCGCCTGGCGGTTGATCGTGGCGGCGAGGTAGCCGGCGCCGAAGCCGTTGTCGATGTTGACCACCGCGACGCCGGCGGAGCAACTGTTGAGCATGCCGAGCAGCGCCGCCAAGCCGCCGAAGCTGGCGCCGTAGCCGATCGAGGTCGGCACGGCGATCACCGGCGCGGCAACCAGGCCGCTGACCACGCTGGGCAACGCCCCCTCCATGCCCGCGGCCACGACCAGCGCGTTGGCCGCGCGCAGCGTGTCGAGGTGCGCCAGCAGGCGATGCAGTCCGGCCACGCCCACGTCGTAGATACGCTCGACGGCGCTGCCGCCCAGCTCGGCCGTGATCGCCGCCTCCTCGGCCACGGGCAGATCGGCCGTACCGGCGCAGAGCACGACCACGCCCGGCAGCTTCGCCTGAGCCGCGCAGCGATCGACCACGATCGCCCGCGCCTCGGCGCGATAGCTGGCGTCGGGGACGAGCGGAGCGAGCGCCGCGAACTGCGCCGGCGTGGCCCGCGTGACCAGCAGCCGCGCGGCGTGCTCGGCGATGCGGCTGCCGATCGCGGCCACCTGTTCCGGCGACTTGCCCAGGCCGAGCACGACCTCGGGGAAGCCCTCACGCAGGGCGCGGTGATGGTCGACGTGCGCAAAGCCGATGTCCTCGAAGGGCAACGTCTCCAGCGCCGCCGCCGCCTCGGCCGGCGTCACTGTGCCGCCGCGTACCTCTTCCAGCAGCTTTTCCAGCCGTTCGCGGTTGATGATCGTGACTCCTTGCAAACGACGAAGACGAAGACGCAGGAAGACGGAGCGCCTCAGCGCGGGAACGCCTCGCGCACGCCGCCGTCCACGGCCAGCGTGGCGCCGGTCGTGCGCGAGGAGCGGTCGGAGGCGAAGAACAGCGCCGCCTCGGCCACGTCCCCGGGCGTGACCGAGAGCTGCAACAGGTTGCGCTTGCGGTAAAACTCCTCGACCTCGTCCACGGCGATGCCCTGGGCGCGGGCGCGCTGCTCGCGCACTTCACGCGACCAGAGGTTGGTGCCGCGGAAGACGGCGTCTGGGTGCAGCACGTTCACGCGAATGCCGGCCTCGCCGTTCTCGATCGCCAGCACGCGCGCGAGCTGCGTCTCGGCGGCCTTGGCCGCGCTGTAGGCGCCAAAATCCTTGCCCGGCGCCGGCACGTTCTTGGTCGCCACGAAGACGATGCTGCCGCCCAGCCCCTGCCGCCGCAGCAGCCGCACTGCCGCCCGCGCCACCAGGAAGTGGCCCGTGGAATTGACGGCGAAGCTGCGCTGCCAGTCCGCCAGCGCCAGCTCGTGAACCGCAGCGGGCAGGGCGATGCCGGCGTTGGAGACGAGGATGTCCAGGCCGCCGTAGAGCAGGGCCGTGCGCTCAAACGCCGCCTCGACGGAGGCCTCGTCCGTCACGTCGAGCGGGACGGCGGCGGCCCGACCCTCGCCGCGCGCCGCGCGGATGCCCTGCGCCACACCATCGGCGGCGGCGCGGTCCACGTCCGTGACGACGACGTGCGCGCCGGCCGCGGCCAGCCGCTCGGCGATCGCCTTGCCGATGCCGCCGCCCGCGCCCGTCACCAGCGCCACGCGCCGCGCCAGCTCCTGCTCCGGCGGCAGCAGCGAGAGCTTGTACAGCTCCAGCGGCCAGTACTCCGCCTCGAAGGCGTCGCGCTCGCTGAGCGAGCGGTAGCCGCCGACCGCCTCGGCCGCGGCCATCACCGAGATCGTGTGGTGGTAGATCTCGCCCGCGATCGACGCCCGCCGCGCCTCGGCGCCCGCCGTCCACATGCCGAGGCCGGGCACGAGGACCACGCGCGGATTCGACTCCAGCAGCGGGTAGTTATCCTTGTTGTGCCGACCGACGTAGGCGGCGTATTGCTCGCGGTAGGCCGCCAGCGCCTTCCGCGCACGGCTCGCGAGGTCGTCGAGGTTCGTTGGGTCGGGCGCCGCGACGAACAGCGGCAATCGCTTCGTGTTGAGCAGATGATCGGGCGTGGCCGGGCCGATCTGCGACAGCGCCGCCGCCCCCTCCGAACTCGCGAAGCCGAGCACGTCCTCGGCCGCGTCGTAGCGCAGCACGGCGCGGCGTTCTTCGCCCAGCAGGCCGCGCAGCCGCGGCGCGAAGGCGGCGGCCGCGCGCTCGCGCTCGCGCTCGGACAGCGCCGACTTCACCGCCGCAAAGCTCCTGCGGCCGGCGGCCTTTTCGCGCGCGTAGGCCTCGGCCCGCTCGACCAGGTCGATGTGGATCTCGTAGGCCTCACGCGGCTCGTCCGCCCAGGTGACGAGACCGTGGTTCATCAAGACCACCCCGCGCAGGTCGGGTCGCTTCTCCCGCGCCTCGCCGACCGCGCGCGAGAGCAGGAAGCCGGGGCGGCGGTAGAGCACGATCGCCACGTCGTCGCCCAGCGCCTCGGCCACGACTTCGGCGCCGCGGGCGCTGTTGGTCAGGGCGCAGATCGCGTCGGCGTGGCTGTGGATCACGCAGGCGTCCGGGATGAAGGCGTGCAGCAGCGTCTCGATCGAGGGGCGCGGCGAGGCCGGCTCCATCAGCGTGTGTTCGAGGTAGGCGACCATCTCCTCGTCGGACATGCCCTCACGGTGGAAGAGCGGCAGCACGTCGTCCATGCGCACGCCGGGGAAGTGCTTGCCTGCGATGGCTTTAAGGTCGGAGCCGCTGCCCTTCACGCGCAGCACCGGCACGACGCGGCCGCGGAAGTCGGCCTCTTCGACCTTGAGCGAGGTATTGCCGCCGCCCCAGAGCACCAGCGCCGGGTCGGCGCCGACCAGCCTCGAGGCGTAGAGCATCCGCTCAAACGGCGTCTTGCCCTCGGCCTCGGCGGCGGACCAGCGGTTTTGCATCGTGCGCGCTCCTCGCTCATGCGTACGCGTCCGGGCACGGCTGCCGCAGACAGCGTACAGGAGAAGGGCGGCGAGAGGGCAGAGCCGTACAGCGGCACGGTTGCCCGCGGGCGGCACACTGCGGGAAGATGGCGGCGGCCCTTGCCGGCCCCGAAAGACGCCCGTGCTGATCGACCTGCACTGCCACACGCGGCCGCTCTCGGCCTGCAGCTCCTTGCAGCCGGTTGAGCTGGCACGGCTGGCCCGAGCCGCCGATCTGGACGCGGTCTGCCTCACCGAACACGACCGGCTGCGCCCGTTCGAAGAACTGCAAGCGCTGAGCAAGGAGCACGGCGTGCTGCTGCTGCGCGGCATGGAGGTCACGACCGAGCTGGGTCATGTTCTGGTCTTCGGGCTGGACAGTCTGCCGCCCGACTGCTTTCTCGCCGCCTCGCTGCGCCGGCACGTGGACGAGGCCGGCGGGCTGATGCTGCTGGCGCATCCGGCGCGGCCCGGCCAGCCAGCGGTCGATCAGCGCACCGCCGCAACGTTGTTCGATGCGGTCGAAGGCATCAACGGCAGCGACAGCGCGGCGCAGAACGCGGCGGCGACGCGACTCGGCGCGTCGCTGGTCCTGCCGCCGACCGGCGGCAGCGACTGCCACAGCCCGCGCGAGGTCGGCACGGCGGCGACGCAGCTCGAACGCCCGGTCACGAGCGAGTCGGGGCTTGTCGAAGAACTGCGCCGCGGCCGGCACCGGGCGATCGATCTGCGCCGGTTCAGCGGGAAATAATCGAGGGATGATGGACGTGCACGGCGCTCGGCCCTCGGCCCTCACCTCATTTCACATACCCCTCGCCCAATCCTGGGCGAGGGGCGATCGGGCGCAGCACGACTCGGACGGCGTCGGGCTAACCGCAGGAGAACCGGAACGCTTCAGGCTGGATCGTCTCCTTCCCTCATCCCAGATCGCGCTTCGCGCGATGTTGCAAATTGGGGGAAGGAGACAGGAGAGGATGAGGGCCGAAATGGAAGCGAACGTCAACGGCACACGCATCTACTACGAGATCCAGGGCGCCGGCTCGCCGCTGGCGCTGATTCACGGCATCGGCGGCAGCGCCATGGACTGGGGCGAGGCCCTGCCGCGGCTGGCGGCGCATTGCCGCGTGCTCGCGCTGGACGTACGCGGCTTCGGGCACTCGGCCAAGCCGTCGGGACCGTACTCGCCGGCGCAGTGGGCCGCCGACGTGGCCGGCGTGCTTGATGCAGCCGGCATGCGCGACGTGATCGTGCTCGGCCACTCGATGGGCGGCGTGATCGCGCAGCGGCTGGTGCTGGACTTTCCGCAGAAGGTCCGCGCGGCGATCTTCGCCAGCACGTCGAGCGAGGTGAAGGAGGCCGCGGCGCAGTTCTGGGAAGGCCAAGCCGACGAGATCGAGCGCGAGGGCATCGCGCCGATGATCGCCCGACGCCAGGCGGCCTACACGGACGCGTTCAAGGCCGCGCACCCCGAGGCGCTGGCCGCGGACGAGCGCCGTGTGCAGCTGAACGAGCCGCACGCCTACGCCGCCGCGGCGCGGGCGGTGGCGCGCTACAACTTCACCGACGAGCTGCGCGGCCTGCACATGCCGGTGCTGATCCTGCAAGGGCTGGACGACAAGCAGACGCCGCCCGGCGGCTCCGTGATCATGTCGCGGGCGATCCCCGGCGCGCGGCTGGTGATGATCGAGCACTGCGGCCACAACATCCACAGCGACCAGCCCGACCGCTTCGTCAACGAGGTGCTGGGTTTCGTCGCTGAAGTCACGGGCGCGGCGCAGCCGGCGGGCGATTGAGGCGAGGCGATGGCGATCGAAGAGCAGGTGATCCAGCGCTGCACCGAGCGCGGCGTGACCCTTTCCACGGCCGAGGCCTGCACCGGCGGTCTGATCGGCGCGCTGCTGGTGAGCGTGCCGGGCAGCTCCAAGGTCTTTGTCGGCGGCATCACCGCCTACCACAACGGGCCGAAGCGCTCTTTGCTTGGCCTGACGGAGGAGACAGCGAGAAGCGTGGGCAGCGTCTCGGAGCCGGGCGTGCACGAGCTGGCGGAGGGCGCCCGCAAGGCGTTCGGCACCACGATCGCCGTGGCCGAAAGTGGCATCGCCGGGCCGACGGGCGGCAGCGCGGAGAAGCCGGCGGGCACGGTCTACATTGGCATCGCCACGCCGGAGGGCACCCGCATCGAACGCTTCCTCTTCCCTGGCTCGCGCCGCGCCTACATGCTCAGCGTCGCCGAAACCGCCCTGCGCTTCGTGATCGAGTGGCTGGATGCGACGCAGGGGCAGGCGTAAAGTGCGGCACACCGAGCACATCACATCTACGACTCGGCTTCAGGCGAACGTGACCAACACGCCGGGGGCGAGTCCTGCAGCCGCCGTGCGCTGAGTTCGCCAACTGCCAGCGCACGCGGCTCCCCGCGATTGGCGCTGCGCGAAGGCCGCGACCGTCGGTCGGCTTATTCCTTCTCGTATGCTGACCGCATTCGCACCGCCTTTCCGCAAGAACATTGCCAGATCCCGCCGCTCGACGGCGCAGGTACTCCACGTTTATTCGGCTGAGTGGGCCACGCGCGCCATACTGCGCCGGGGCTGAAGCTGCCCCGGGTCGGGCCGCGGACCACCGGCCTCCCTGCCGCCGCGGCAGGGACGAAAGGAGCCGCCGCCGTGTCGATCGAGGAGAACAAGGCCCTGGTTCATCACTTCCTGAGTGAGGGCGTGAACGCCCATGACCTCGGCGCGATCGGCTCGCTGCTGGCGCCCGAGTTCGTCGCGCACGTCGCCGGCGTGCCCCGCCCGCTGGATCGCGAGAGCTACATGGGGTTTCTCGCCGCCGCGATCGCCGCCTTCCCGGACTTGGAAGAGCAGGTTGAGGAGATGGTGGCCGATGGCGACAAGGTCGCCGTGCGCGGCACGTCTCGCGGCACCCACCGCAACGAGTTTCAGGGCATGGCGCCGACGGGGAACCGCATCGAAGTCGGCTGGACCGACATCTTCCGCGTTTCCATGGGCAAGATCGTGGGGAATCACGCGCGGCTCGACTACTACAGCCTGCAGACCCAGCTTGCCGCCAAGTCCGCGCCTACCGCCGCGCCCTCGACGACCTAAGCGGCGCTCAGCCGCCGCAGCCGGTGTCTGATCACTCCAGATAGGTAAGGAAGCCCGATGACACTGTTCGATTGCGTGATCCGCGGCGGGCGCGTGGTGGACGGCTCCAGCCCAGCGTTCGAACTCGCCGCGCGGGCACTGTGAGCAGGTTCACCGCGCGCCGGGAACCAACTTCACGGCGGCGATGCATCCGGGGCGCGTACGGTGGTGTCACCGGAATGGCGGGGGAACGCCACCCGGATGACAACGCTAACGACAAGGAGGCGCGCCCGATGCTGATTCATCCAAGCTGGGTCATGCTCAATCCGCAGCCGCTGCCGCCCGGGGCATGGGTCATGCTCAACCCGCAGCCGCTGCCGCCACGGGTGTACAGCCCGCTCGCCGAGCGCGGCATTATCATCGTCGGCGGCTAAGCCAGCGGCCGATCGCACGATCGCGCAGCCGGTCTTTGCCAGCCGTCGCGCCGAAGCCGCCCACCTCATTGAGCTGAGGTGGGCGGCTTCGGCGCGCTTCCCGATACACGGCGAATCGTCACGATGCCCGCCGCGGCGCGCCGTCAACCGTTGACGCGCGCGCGGTGGCCACGTACGCTGGCGAACGATCGCTGCGTTCCGAGGTGACGACGATGCTGTTCCGCCCGCTCCTGCCGTCCGCATCGGCGGGCTGACGGCCGGCGCTGCCGGCTCCGCCACCCTCCGATGACCGCGGACGGCTCCCGTCCGCGGTTTTGTGATGCCCGCGGGGGTGGCGCGTGCGAGCGATTCGGATTCCGCGGCTCTTCCACAATCGCGACTATCTGCTGCTCTGGGCCGGTCAGACCGTCTCGGCCACCGGCACGAGCGTCAGCGATCTCGCCTTCCCGCTGCTGGTGCTCGCGCTGACACACTCGGCTGCCGCGGCAGGAGCGGTCGCGGCGCTGCGGGCGCTGCCGGCGCTGCTGTTCATGCTGCCCGGCGGCGCGCTGGTTGACCGCTGGGACCGGCGGCGCACCATGCTCTTTTGTGACGCCGGCCGCGCGCTGAGCCTTGCAGCGATTGTGCTCGCGTTCGCACTCGGGCGGCTCACGCTCGCGCTGGTCTGCCTCGTCGCCTTCGTGGAGGGATCGCTCGGCGTCGTCTTCGGACTGGCGGAGACCGCCTGCCTGCCTCACGTCGTGCCGGCCGAGCAGTTGGCCGCCGCGGTCGCGCAGAGCGAGGTCACGGAGGGCGCGGTGGCGCTGGTCGGGCCGTCGCTGGGCGGACTATTGTTCGCCGCGGGCCGGGCGCTGCCGTTTCTCTGCGACGCTGCTTCGTACGCCGCCTCACTGGCCGGGCTGCTCGCCATGCGCGTGCGGCTTCAGGGCGAGCGCACTGCGGTGCACGAACCGCTGCACCGCGAGGTGCGGGAGGCCGTCGTCTGGCTGTGGCGGCAGCCGCTGCTGCGCGGTATGACCATGCTCAACCTTGGTGGCGCGCTCGCCTCGCCGGCAATGCCGCTGATCGTGATCGTGCTCGCCCAACGTCAGCACGCCGGCGCCGGGGCGATCGGCCTGATCTTCGCCGCGGAGGGCGCGGGAATGATCCTCGGTGCGCTGCTGGGGATCTGGAGTGAGCGACGCCTGCGCGTCGGACAGGCTGTGCTGCTCTGCCGCGGCGCCGGGCTGCTGCTCTGGCTGCTGCTCGCCGTGGCGCCGAACGCGTTCGCGCTTGGCGTGATCGCCTTCGCCTTCGGCCTGATCGACCCAATCGAGGATGTGCCGTATTTCAGCGAGCGGCACCGGCTGATCCCCGACGAGATCGAGGGCCGCGTGCTCGCCGTCTGCCGGCTGGCGCCATCGCTCACCCGCCCGCCTGGGCTGCTGCTGGTCGGCGTGCTGCTGCAACGGCTCGGCGCCGTGAGCACCGTGCTGATCGCGGCGGCCTGGCTGGCGGCGCTGCTTGCGGTCGTCGGCCTGTCGCCCGCGCTGCGCCAGGCGCCGAATCCGGCTGCAGTGCGCGACGCGGTTTAGGCAGTCCGCACGTCTGCCGCTCGCAGAGCCGGCGCTGGGCGCGGCTACGCCTCGAGGCTCTCCAGCCGCTGGGCCAGCGCCACGTCCTTGTCGCTGATGCCGCCTTCGTCATGCGTGGTCAGCGCGATCGTCACCTTGTTGTAGCGGATGTCGATGTCGGGGTGGTGGTTCGCCGCCTCGGCCGCGTCGGCCACGCGGTTGACGAAGGCGACGGCGCGCACAAAGTTCTCGAACGGATAGGTCTTGCGGATCTCGTCGCCGGCCCGCTGCCAGCCGCCCAGGCCCTGCAGCGCCTTGGTTACGTCCTGCTCGCTCAGCCGCGCCATCATGAGCCCCCTTGCCGAAGTCTCGGCGGAATCGTTGTTATCCTGTCACAGAATCTGCTAGACTTGATGCGCACACACGTTCGCATGGCGGGTATACTGAGCGAAGACTCGGTATGCGTCCTCCGCCCACGGCGCCCCGACCTATCGCCGGTCTCGCGGTCGCCACGGCCCGGAACGGCAGAGTTAAGGAGCCGCCTCGTGCCCCTCGACGCGATCATCGTCAAAGGCGCCCGCGAGCACAACCTCAAGAACATCGACGTCACCATCCCGCGCGACAAGCTGGTCGTCATCACCGGCCTCTCGGGCTCGGGCAAGAGCACGCTCGCCTTCGACACGATCTACGCCGAGGGCCAGCGCCGCTACGTCGAGTCGCTCTCCGCCTACGCCCGCCAGTTTTTGGGCCAGATGGAGAAGCCGGACGTCGACTACATAGAAGGACTCTCGCCGGCGATCTCGATCGACCAGAAGGGCACCAGCCGCAACCCCCGGAGTACGGTCGGCACGGTCACCGAGATCTACGACTATCTGCGCCTGCTCTTCGCCCGCATCGGCGTGCCGCACTGCCCCAACTGCGGCCGCGTGATCGAGCGCCAGACCGTGCAGCAGATCGTGGACGCAATCCTTTCGATCGAGCCGGGCAAGCGGCTGATGATCCTCGCGCCCGTGATCCGCGACCGCAAGGGCGAGCACCAGCACGTTTTCGAAGACGCGCAGCAGGCCGGCTTTGTGCGGGTGCGCGTGGACGGCGTGGTGCGCGACGCCTCCGAAGGGATCGCGCTCAACAAGCAGAAGAAGCACTCGATCGAGGTCGTGGTCGACCGCATCGTCACCGAAGACCCGGCCGAGCGGCTGCCTGAAGAATCGTCGCGGCTGGCCGACTCGGTGGAGACGGCGCTGAAGCTCGGCGGCGGCATGGTCCTGGTCGCAATCGAGGGCGAGAGCGAGCGCATCTTCTCCGAGAACTTCGCCTGCCCCTACGACGGCTTCAGCATGGGCGAGATCGCGCCGCGCAACTTCAGCTTCAACAGCCCGCATGGCGCCTGCCCGGCCTGCACCGGCCTGGGCGTGAAGATGGAGCTGGACCCGGCGCTGGTGATTCCCAACCGCGAGCTGTCGATCAGCGAGGGCGCGGTGCAGCCCTGGGCGCGCTCCGGCACGATCAGCCCGTGGTACGGCAAGATCCTGGAAGCCGTGGCGCAGAGCGGCGGCTTCTCCGTCAACACGCCGGTCAAGGATCTGAATGAAGACCAGATCAGGCTGATCCTCTTCGGCAACGGCGGCAAGCCCGTGGCCGTGAAGTACACCAATCAGTACGGCCGCACCCACACCTACGAGACGCAGTTCGAGGGCGTGATCCCGAATTTAGACCGCCGCTACCGCGAGACGGACTCCGAGTGGTCGCGCGCCGAGATCGAGCGCTATATGGCGGCCACGCCCTGCCCCGTGTGCAAGGGCAAGCGACTGAAACCGGAAACGCTCGGTGTCACGATCGAAGCGATGAACATCGTCGACGTGACGGCGCTGGGCATCGTCGAGGCGCTGGCCTGGGCCGAGCGGCTGGCCGGGCCGGGCACGCCGCTCTCCGAGCGCGACCAGTTGATCGGCTACCAGATCTTCAAGGAGATCCGCGCCCGGCTGACGTTTTTGGTCGACGTCGGCCTCGACTACCTGGCACTGGACCGCGCCACGGGCTCACTCTCCGGCGGCGAGGCGCAGCGCATCCGCCTGGCGACGCAGATCGGCTCCAGCCTGATGGGCGTGCTCTACGTCTGCGACGAACCCTCGATCGGCCTGCACCCCGCCGACAGCTCGCGCCTGATCGCCACGCTGGAACGGTTGCGCGACCTGGGCAACACGGTGCTGGTGGTTGAGCACGACGAGGCGATGATGCGCGCCGCCGACCACATCATCGACATGGGGCCGGGCGCGGGCGAGAACGGCGGCTACGTCGTCGCCACGGGCGACATCGACGAGATCATGGCGAACGCCGCCTCGCTCACCGGCGACTATTTGAGCGGCCGTAAGCAGATCCCGATGCCCGCGGTGCGCCGTCCCGGCAACGGCAAGGCGATTACGATCCGCGACGCGCGGGAAAACAACCTCAAACACGTGGACGTCTCGATCCCGCTGGGCAAGTTCGTCTGCGTGACGGGCGTCTCCGGCTCGGGCAAGAGCACGCTGGTGGAGGAGATCCTCTACAAGAAGATCGCGCAGGTGCTGAACGGCGCCCGCGAGCGGGCGGGCGAGTCGGGCCCGATCGAAGGCTTGCAGCAGATCGACAAGGTCGTCGACATCGACCAGACGCCGATCGGCCGCACGCCGCGCTCGAACCCGGCGACCTACACCGGCCTGTTCACGCCGATCCGCGAGCTGTTTTCGACGATGCCGGAAGCGCGCATGCGCGGCTACACGGCGGGGCGCTTCAGCTTCAACGTCAAGGGCGGCCGCTGCGAGGCCTGCAAGGGGGAGGGCTACATCGAGATCGAGATGCAGTTCCTGCCCGACGTGACCGTGCCCTGCGAAGTCTGCAAGGGCAGCCGCTACAACCGCGAGGCGCTGGAAATCCATTTCAAGGGCAAGACGATCGCCGACGTGCTCAACATGACCGTGGACGAGGCGCTGGCCTTCTTCTCCGCCCAGCCGCGCATCCGCGTCAAGCTGGAGACGCTGGCCTCGGTGGGGCTGGGCTACATCCGCCTGGGCCAGCCGGCGACGCAGCTCTCCGGCGGCGAGGCGCAGCGCGTCAAGCTCAGCACGGAGCTCTCGCGCCGGTCTACGGGCCGCACCTTCTACATCCTCGATGAGCCGACCACGGGCCTCTCCTTCGAGGACGTGCGCCACCTGCTGGAGGTCCTGCAGCGGCTGGCGGACGGCGGCAACACGGTGCTGGTGATCGAGCACAATCTCGACGTGATCAAGGCCGCGGACTACATCATCGACATGGGGCCGCTGGGCGGCGACCGCGGCGGCCGTATCATCGCCACCGGTACGCCGGAGGAGGTGGCCGAGGTGCCCGGCAGCCTCACCGGCGATTACCTGCGTCCGCTGCTGGCGGCGGTGCACGCCGGCCGCAACGGGACAAACGGCTCTACCAACGGCCACAGCAACGGATATACTCGCCCCGCGCGGCTGCGCAAGGTCGCCGAGGAGCGCGGCGTGCCGGCCGGCGCGGCGGGCGCCGACTGAGGGCAATGCCCAGGCGCTGACTCCCCGCGGTGAGATCAATGCAGGCAGACGAGCTGCTGGCGCATCTGCCGGCCTTCCTGCGCGAGCAGACCGGCGCCGCCGAGGTGACGCTCGCCGACGTGCGGCTGATGACCGGCGGCGCCGTGCGCGAGACCTGGCGGCTGGACGCGGCGCTGCGCTTCTCCGACGGGCGCGAGCAGGCACAGCAGCTCGTGCTGATGAGCTACCGGCCCAGCGAGTCGCGCGCCTTCGGCGCCGCGGAAGAGTTCCGCCTGCTGCGGGCGGCGCGGGCGGCGGGCGTGCCCGTGCCCGAAGCCCTGTACGTGGGCGAGCACGCGCTCAGCCAGCCGTTCTATGTCATGCAACGGCTGCAGGGCGAATCGATCGGACGACGCATCGTCAAGGAGGCGTCGTTGGCCGGGGCGCGCGAAGCTCTGCCGCGGCAACTCGGTCGAACCCTGGCGGCGATTCACCGGGTCGAGTGGGACGTGCCGGAGCTGGCCTTCTTACGCCGTCCGCCCGCCGGCGCGTCGCCAGCGCTGTTCGAGCTGGACGCGATAGAGCAGACCTTCCGCGAGGCGGCGATCGAGCCGCACCCGGCCTTCGAACTGGCGATCCGCTGGCTGCGCCTCAACGCGCCGGCCGCGCCGGAGATCAGCTTCGTGCACGGGGACTTCCGCAACGGCAACGTGCTGGTGGGCGAGGAGGGCCTGCGCGCCGTGTTCGACTGGGAGCTGGCGCACGTGGGCGACCCGCTGGAAGATCTGGGCTGGATCTGCGTGCGCTCCTGGCGCTTCGGCGTGGACGCGCTGCCCGTGGGCGGCATCGGCCCGCGCGAGCCGTTCTACGACGCCTACGCCGAGGCCGCCGGCCGCGCCGTGGGCCGGGAGGCGGTGCGCTGGTGGGAGGTGTACGGCAACCTGCGCTGGGGCGTGTTCACCCTGCTGATGACGCGCCCCTTTCTGGACGGCCAGACGGCGAGCATCGAGCTGGCCAGCATCGGCCGCCGCACCGCCGAGACGGAGATCGAGCTGCTGGCGCTGATCGAAGAGCAGAGCTGAGCCCGATTCACGGCCCGGCACGGTGACGGTCACGACGGCCGGCGCTGCCGGCGCAGGCGGGCTGACCCGGTTCAGAATTGAGGGCGAGGATGGACACGGGACCGTGGATCGAGCGGCTGGCCGGCGCACTGAAGCAGGCCGGCGCCATCCGCACGCCGGCGGTGGAAGCGGCGTTCCGAAACGTGCCGCGGCATCGGTTTATTGAGACCTTTTACATGCGCGAGTCCCAGGGCGAAAACATCATTCCCGACGCAAACACGGACTGGACGGCCGTGCGCGTGGATCCGGCGAACCCCGAGGCGGAGCAACTGGACCGCATCTACTCCTCCGCGGCGCTGCCCACGCGCCTGACCGACGGCCGGCCAACCAGCGCGACCTCGGAGCCGGCCCTGATGGCCTACATGCTGGAGGAGCTGCAGGTCGCGCCAGGCATGCGTGTGCTGGAGATCGGCGCGGGCACCGGCTACAACGCGGCCCTGCTGGCAGAGCTTGTGGGAGAAGGCGGCCGCGTGACCTCCATCGACGTTCAGCCGGACGTGGCGGAGCAGGCACGGCGGCTGCTCGCTGGCTGGCGCCCGGGCGCTGCGACGGTGCTGGCGCAAGACGGCTTCGCAGGCGCGCCGGAGGCCGCGCCCTTCGATCGCGTGGTTGCCACGGTCGGATGCCCGGACCTTTCGCCGCGCTGGGTCGAGCAGCTGCGGCCCGCGGGCTTCATGCTGCTGCCGTTAACGCACGGCGGTTTCTGTCCGCTGACGCGCGTCTGGCGCGACGGTGAACGGCTGCTCGGCCGCGTGATCGGCTTCTCCGGCTTCATGCTGATGCAGGGCGCCCTTGCCATCGACGGCATGTCACACTTCGGACGGTTCCGTCCGCCGGCGGCGGGGGACGCCTCCGCACAGGGCCGTATGCTGCCGGCGCTGGCCGGGGTGGTGCCGCTGCCCGATGAGCGCAGCAATGCCGCCTCCAGCTCATCACGCGGTTTCTGGTACTTTCTCGCGCTGCGCGATGCACGGCCGTTCAACGCGGTCGGCCCCTGCACGACCGGCTACGGCCTGCACGACGATGCCCTGGGCGACGTATTCGTGGACACGCAGGGCGGGCGGGTTGTGCTGGACGGCGACGACGCCCTGTATCAGCAATTGCTCGCGCTGCACGCCGAGTGGCAGGCCGCCGGCTCACCTGGATTGGACGACTACCGGCTGGAGTTCACGCCCCGCGCACAGCGTGAGCACGGCCCACGTCCGGCGGGCTGGCAGGTGGAGCGCCGATTCTTCGACCAGTGGGTCACCGTCGCCTGAGTCTGCGGCCCCGCCTGCACGCCGCTCAGCGCGTGCGCGGGTTGAGGATGTCGTTCAGCGCGTCGCCGAACAGCGCGAACGAGATGAAGAAGAGAATCGCGATCGTACCCGGCACAAACAGCAGATGCGGGTGCGCCAGCACCTGTCTCGGCCCCGATCCGTCGTAGATCATGTCGCCGAAGCTCGGCGTGGGTGCGCGCACGCCGAGGCCGAAGAAGGTCAACGAGATCTCCGAGAGGGCGATGGCGCCGATGCTGGTGGTGATGCCGAGCACCACGAGAAAGCGAATGTTGGGGAAGATATGGTGCCAGAGAATGCGGGCGGTTGAGGCGCCCATCGACCGCGCCGCCAGCACGTACTCCTGCTGACGGACAGCGAGCACCTGTGAGCGGATCAACCGCTCATCGTCTACCCAGCCGATCAGCGTCAGGGCGAAGAAGACGAAGGTAATGTCGGCGATACCCGTACGCAATGGGCTCCCGATCAGCGGCCAGCCGTAGGCGTGCCGTATCCAGGCGTCGATGCGCGGCCGGACCGTCGCCGCGAGGAGCAGCAGTAATAACAATGCGGGAATGCTGCCCAGCGCTTCACCCAGGCGGTTGATCAACGAATCCACGATGCCGCGCCGGTAGCCGGCGAGCAACCCCAGGCCAACACCCAGAAATAGGCCACCGGTAATTGCCGTGGCCACCGTGATCAACATCGTCGTGCGCGTGGCGTAGACGACGCGGCTGAACAGGTCGCGGCCAAGCCGATCGGTGCCGAAGAGATGCTTCCAGCTCGGGCCTTGCAACACGTTCTCTTTGCGCAGATCGTGGCTGCTGCCCTCGTAGCTGTACGGGGCGATCGCCGGCGCGAAGATCGCGGTGCCGTAGAAGAGGACGATGTAACAGAGTGCAGCACAGGCCAGCTTGCGCTTCAACAGGCTGCGAGCGAACGCCCGCCACGCTGGAACGGGCGGTCGTTCCAGTGCGTACGTATCCGCTGCGGTGGGCAGCAGTGCGGCGGTATTGGCGGTCATGCTCTATCCGTGTTCGTGCAGCGCTACTGGGTAATCAGACGAATTCTTGGATCAATGAAGGTGTAGGCGATGTCCACCGCCATGTTCGCGATTACGAACGCGACGGTGCTCACGATCGTGATCGCCATGATCTCGTCATAGTCGCGTGCGCCAATCGTCGCGATCGACTCTGCACCAATTCCCGGAATGCCGAACAGCGTCTCGACGAAGAACGAGCCAGCGAACAGAAAGAACAGCGAACCCACGATCGCTGTTGTCATCGGCAGCAATGCGTTCCTGACGATGTGGCGCATGATGACGATTCGGTCCTGCAGACCCTTCGCCCTCGCGGTTCGCACAAAGTCGTCATCCATCACCTGTACCATGCTGATGCGCATCAGTCGAGCGATACCTGCCAACCCGGGCACCGTCAGGACCACGGTCGGCAGAACAATATTTCGGCTGAAGATACCATGCCAGCCGGAGACGGGCAGCAGCTTCCACTTCGCCGCGAACAGCACCTGGAGCGTCGGAATTAGAATCACGACCGGAATCGCGGTCAGCACCAGCAGTACCGTCGTGACCGCCGGATCTTGCCAATGACCACGGCGTAAGGCGAGATAGATGCCGATCGGCATTCCGATGAGAAAGGTGAGAAAGAACGGATAGAGGTTCTCCTGCAGCGAGATCCACATCTTGGGGAAGATGATGCTGGAGACGCTCTGATTTACGTGGCGCTGGCTGGTGCCGAAGTCGCCGCGCAGTACCTCGCCCATGTAGCGCACATACTGCACCGCCACGTTGTCGTCCAGGTGTAGCTGGTGCTTCAGCCGCGCGACGGTCTCTGGCGAGGCCTTGCCCTGCGTACGCGCGGTGATAGGGTCGCCGGGGGCGTAGCGGCCGAGATAGAACGTCGCGACCGTGACGAGGAAGATCACCGGAATCGCGGCCAGCAGGCGACGCACGATAAAGGGGAAGACACCGGTCACGGCAGCCTCGCGACGCGCAGCCGCGCGAGCGCGGCGCCGGCCCGACCGCAGGTGGCCGGCCGGCGCCCGGCGATCGCGTTACTTCTGGATCGAGACGTAGCGGTAGATCGGGATGATCATGCCCACGATGTCGAAGCCCTTCACATAGGGCTTCACCAGCAGGTTGTCCTGCTCATAGAAGAGCGGGATCCAGGGGGCGTCGTCGAGGATCATCTGCTCGGCCTGCTGGTAGTCCTGGTAGCGCTTGGTCGCGTCCTGCTCGGTGCGCGCCTGCCCCAGCAGGGTATCGACCTGTGGGTTGCTGTACTTGGCGTCATTGCCGTTGCTCTGACTGTAGAAATTGAGGTCCAGGAAGTTCTCGGGGTCGGGATAGTCGGCGGCCCAGCCCGCGTCCCAGAACTGGTAGGCGCCCTTCTTCACGTCGCTGAAGAAGGTCGCCGTCTCCACCTGCTGCACCTCGACCGTGACCCCGAGGTTGTCCTTCCACATCTGCAGGATCGCCTCGTCTACCGGGCCGACGTTGGCGCCCTGTCCCGAGGTCGTGAAGGTGATCGGCGGCAGCTTGCCCGCGTACTTCGACTGCTGCAGCAACTGCTTGGCGTCGTTGGCATCGAAGGGGATGCCCTTCACGTCTTTGTTGTAGCCGGGCATGCCCGGCGGTAAGATGCCGTTCGCCGCCGGCACCACATCCTTGAGAATCACGTCGACAAGCTGCTGTTTGTCGATCGCCTCGCCGAAGGCGCGACGCACCTTCGGATCGTCGAACGGCGCCTGCTTGGTGTTGAAGCCGATGTAGAAGGTCGAGAGTCCCGGCTTGGAGACGTACTCCTTGTTGAGCGGCTCGTTCTTGTCACGGATGCGCTCAATGTCGTTGATGCCGACGCCGGAGATATCGATCTCGCCGTTCTCGTACTGCGTCAGCGCTGAGCCGCCGGCGATATCGAACGTAATCTGGCCGAGCGGCGGCGCGCCGAGGTGGTAACGGTCGTTCGGAACGAGCGTCAGGCTCTCGCCGATCTTCCACTCTTTCAGCTTGAACGGCCCCGTGCCGTTAGGATGGCGTGTCCAGTTACGCTTGTCCTGGTCGATCTGCGTCTTATCCACGACGAAGGCCGTGGGGTAGGTCATCTTCGAGAGGAAGTAGGACTTGGGCGCGTCGATATCGATCTCCAGCGTCTGGTCGTCGATCACCTTGATGCCCGAGATCGAGCTGGCCTTGCCGCGGATCATGTCCTTCGCGCCGACGATGTCGCCCAGGTACTGGTCGGCCGTTGATGAGCCAGTGTCCTGGCTCGCCGCGCGCTCCATCGAGTACTTGAAGTCCTGCGCCGTGACCTTGCGGTTGCTGTTCTGGAAGACCACATCGTCGCGCAGCTTGAAGGTGTAGGCCTTGCCGTCCGGGCTGACCGTCGGCAGATCCTTGGCGATGTCGGGGATGATTTTCAGGTTCTTGTCGAGCTGCACCAGCCCGCCGAAGATCTCGACGATGTACTCGGCCGAGGTCGTGTCGAAGGCGAGCGCCGGGTCGAGCGTGAGCGGGTCATCGCCGGGCACACGCAGCTCGCCGCCCTTGATGTTACTGCTCGGCGCCCTGCCGCTATTGGTGTTGGTGTTGGCGCTGCCCTTGGCGCCAGGAGTGCTGTTGCCAGCGGCGCTCAGCTTCGCCGTGTTCTTCGAGCCGCTCGAGCTGCCGCCCGAACTGGCGACGATCGCCACGGCCAGCACGATAATGCCGATCACCAGCACACCAACGGCGCCGGCCAGTCCCGCGAGCAGTTTATTGCTCATCCCGCAACCTCCTCACCACCGCACCAGAACAGACCGGTCGACGGCAGCCATGCACCGTCAAAGCGGGGCGATCATACCAGATCGACCTTGATATGCAGATCGCGCAGCTGTTTCTCCTCGACGGGCGATGGGGCGCCGGTCATCGGATCGGCGGCGCTCTTCGTCTTGGGGAAGGCGATCACCTCGCGGATGTCCGTCTCGCCCTGCAGCAGCGCCACCATGCGGTCGATGCCGGGCGCGATGCCCCCGTGCGGCGGCGCGCCGTACTCGAACGCTTCCAGCATGTGGCCGAAGCGTTCTTGTTGCGCCTCCGGCGAAATGTTGAGCAAGTCGAAGACGCGCCGCTGCATGGCGCGGTCGTGGATGCGGATGCTGCCGCTGGCCAGCTCCCAGCCGTTGCAGACGAAGTCGTAGGCGCGGCTGCGCGCGGCGCCGGGGTCCGAGTCGAGCAGCGCCAGGTCTTCGTCCAGCGGCGCCGTGAAGGGATGATGCAGGGCGTCCCAGCGGCCTTCGTCCTCGTTCCACTCGAACATGGGAAACTCGGTGATGAAGGCGCCGGCCAGCACGTTCGCGTCTTCGAGGCCAAGCTGCTTCGCCAGCGTGCGCCGCAGCAGATCGAGCGCGGCGTTAACCGTGGCCGGCTTGTCGGCGGCGAGCAGGATCAGGTCGCCGCGGCCCGCGCCGCCGCGCCGCGCCAGCGCCTGCACTGCATCGACGCGCAGATAGCGGGCGGCGGACGAACGCACGTCGTCCATCGTCAGAGAGTCGAGGTGCCCATCGCCCTGCAGGGCGATGGGCACCAGCCCTTTGGCGCCGCGCGTCTTCACCAGCTCGATCAACTCGTCCGTCTGCCGGCGCGTGTAGCCCGCGCAGCCCGGCGCCACGATGCCGCGCACCTGGCCGCCGCTCTCGATGGCGGATCGGAAGACGCCGAACTCGCTCCCGCGCAGCAGGTCGGAGGCGTCGAACAGCTCAAGACCGTAGCGCAGGTCTGGCTTATCGGAGCCGAAGCGACGCATCGCCTCGGCGTAGGTGAGGCGTGGGAAGGGCGCCGGCACGGCCAGCCGCGGCGTCAGCTCGCGCGTGAGGCGCAGGAAGAGCGACTCGATCAGCTCGAAGATATCTTCCTCTTCCACGAAGCTCACTTCGAGGTCAAGCTGGGTGAACTCGGGCTGGCGGTCGCCGCGCAGGTCTTCGTCGCGGAAGCAGCGGGCGATCTGGAAGTAACGCTCCATGCCGGCGACCATCAGCAACTGCTTGAGCTGCTGCGGCGACTGCGGCAGCGCGTAGAAGTCGCCGGGATGCACGCGGCTGGGCACCAAATAGTCGCGGGCGCCCTCCGGCGTGCTCTTCAAGAGGATCGGCGTCTCGATCTCGATGAAGCCGCGCTCGGTCATGAAGTCGCGGATCAGCTTCACGGCGCGGTGGCGCATGACGATGTTCTCATGCATGCGCGGCCGGCGCAGGTCGAGGTAGCGGTACTGCAGGCGCAGCAGCTCGGAGACGTCGCTCTCCTCGTTGATGTAGAAGGGCGGCGTCTTCGAAACGTTGAGGATCTTCGCCGCGCTCACCGCGACCTCGACCTCGCCGGTGGCCAGCCTCGGATTGACCCAGCGGGCCTCACGCAGCGCCACGGCGCCCTGTACCTGCAGCACGTACTCCGGCCGCGCCTCGGCGGCAACGCTGTGCGCTTCGGGATGGGTGGAACGGTCGAATTTCACCTGCACAATGCCGCCGGCGTCGCGCAGGTCGATGAAGATCAGCCCGCCCTGATCGCGGCGATTGTGCACCCAGCCGGCCAGCGTGACCTCGGCGCCGTCGTCCTGCGGGCGCAGCTCGCCCGCGCTGCGCGTCTTGAGCACCGTCGCCTCCAGCGCCGCCGCGCATGCCGGCCGCAGCCGGGGCGCGACGCTGCAAAAATGCTAGCATGGGCGTACGGAAGGCTCCATGCGCGATCCGGCTTCTGCCTCGTCCTTGCGGCCGCTCGGCCTCTACCTGCACCTGCCTTTCTGCGACCACAAGTGCGCTTACTGCGACTTCAACTCGTACGCCGGGCTGGATCATCTGATTCCCGCGTACACCGAGGCGCTCGTGCGCGACATTGCCCTCTGGCGCGAGCTTGCGGCCGGCTACGAAGTCGTCACGGTCTTCTTCGGCGGCGGCACGCCCAGCCTCACGCCGCTGCCGCAGCTTGAGCGCATCTTCGCCGCGATCCACGGCTCGTTCGCGCTGGCCGCGGACGCCGAAATCACGCTGGAAGCGAACCCGGGCACGGTGGACCAGGCGTATCTGCGCGGCCTGCGCGGACTTGGCGTGAACCGCTTGAGCCTCGGCGTGCAGAGCTTCGACGACGGCGAGCTGCAGCGGCTCGACCGCATCCACAGTGCCGAGCAGGCGGTGGCGGCGTACGGCGCCGCGCGCACTTCAGGCTTCGAGAACATCAATCTTGACCTGATCTTCGGGCTGGAGGGCCAGGAGCTGGCAGGCTGGCAGGCAAATCTGCGCCGCGCCGTGGCGCTTGCGCCCGAGCACCTCTCCCTGTACGGCCTTACGGTCGAACCGGGCACGAAGCTCGCCTGGCAGGTGGAGCAGGGCGCAGCGCCGGCGCCCGACCCCGACCTGCAGGCGGATATGTACGAAGCGACGACCGAGCAGACGGCCGCCGCGGGCTACGCCCAGTACGAGATCTCGAACTGGAGCCGGCCGGGCCGCACCTGCGCCCACAACCTGATCTACTGGCGCAACCAGCCGTACCTGGGCCTCGGCGCGGGCGCCCACTCCTGCTTCGCCGGCCGTCGCTTCGCCATGATCCGGCCGCCCGCCGGCTACATCGCCCGTCTACGCACGGCTCCTGGCGGCATGCCGGTTCTGGGCGACAACCTGCAGACGATTTTCCCGCAGATTACGGAGGAGACGGCGATCGAGCCGCTGACCGACGCCTCCGACACGGCGGTCCTGGGACTGCGCCTGAACGAGGGACTCGACCTGGACGCCTTCGCCGCGCGGCACGGCATACGACTGGCAGCGTTCGCCGGCCCGGCGCTGGAGGAACTGGAAGGATGGGGGCTGCTGGAACACGCCGGTGGCCGCCTGCGCCTGACACCACGCGGCCGGCTGCTCTCCAATGAAGTGTTCCTGCGGCTCTTGCCCTCGGAGCTTGAGGCGCCGGGATTGCCGGGCGGCTGAAGCCGACCCTACGGCCTTTGCCCTACGCCCTGTGCTCTTCGTTGACACTGCTTTCGACGCGAACCTACCATAGCCACGCCCGCGGCGGGGTGACTCAGCCCGGCTGCCACCGCCGCGAAGCAAGCGCAATTGCACCTCCTATGCGACCGATACGACCTGTACGACCTGGACGGCGGAGCGAAGCATGACCAACGCGATCATCGACGCGGCGCGCGGCGAGGGCCGCACGCTGCTCAACGAAGTCGAGTCCAAGCAACTGCTGGAAGCGGCCGGGATCAGCACTACCCGCGCCCGGCTCGCCACCAGCCGCGAAGAGGCTGTGAGCGCGGCGCAGCAGATCGGCTTTCCCGTGGTGCTCAAGGTCGTCTCGCCGGAGATCGCCCACAAGAGCGACGTCGGCGGCGTGGCGCTGAACCTGCCCGACGCGGGCGCCGTGGGCGCCGCCTACGAGCGGATCATGGCCGCGGTGAAGGCGGCGCAGCCGCACGCACGCGTGCAGGGCGTGGCCGTGCAGACGATGGCGAAGCCGGGCACGGAAGTGATCGTCGGCATGACCAGGGACCCGCAGTTCGGGCCGGTGCTGATGTTCGGCCTGGGCGGCATCCTGGTCGAAGTGCTCAAGGACGTCTCCTTCCGCATCGTGCCCGTGAGCGAGCGCGACGCCGGCCAGATGATCCACGAAATCAAGGGCTTTCCCGTGCTGGAAGGCGTGCGCGGCCAGCAGGCGGCGGACCTGCCCGCGCTCCAGCACCTGATTGCGCGGGTCTCCGGCTTCGTCGAGCAGCACCCCGAGATCGAAGAGCTGGACCTGAACCCCGTCTTCGCCTATGCCGACGGCGTCCTGGCCGTTGATGCGCGCATCGTGCTCGGTGCGGCGTAGCGCCGGCCGGTGGCGGGGATCGCGGCCCGTCCTTCCTTCAGCGCTCTGCAAGGTTCGAATTCATGAAGAACGTCGTCGCGCGGCTCGAACGCGTGCTCAATCCGAAGGTTATGGCCGTGGTCGGCGACAAGCGGGCCGGCGGCGGCTACATGTGGCTCAACAACATGAAGCCGTTCACCGGCAAGCTCTACTCGGTGCAGGTCGATCCCAAGGAGATCCCCGGCATCGAGGCGCTGGGCGTCAAGAACTACACCAGCCTGCTGGACATTCCCGAGCCGGTCGACCTGGTCGTCTGCGCCGTGCCGCGCCAGGTCTCGCCGCGCGTGATCGCCGACTGCATCAAGAAGCAGGTCGGGGGCGTCGAGATGTTCACCAGCGGCTTCGCCGAGACCGGCGAAGAGCTGGGCATCCGCCTCCAGGACGAGCTAACGCGCACCGCGCGCGACAACGATCTGCTGATCGTCGGTCCCAACTGCATGGGTATCTACAATCCCAAAGTCGGCGTGCGCTTCAACGCCGAGCAGCCGGCCGGCGTCTCCGGGCAGATCGGCTTCATCTCGCAGAGCGGCACGCACGGCATGAACTTCTCGCTGCTGGCCGCGGCGAACGGCATGCTGATGAGCAAGGCGATCAGCATCGGCAACTCGATCGTGCTCGACGCCTCGGACTACCTCGAATACTTCGCGCAGGACGCGGAGACCGAGGCGATCGCGATGTACGTCGAGGGCGTGAAGGACGGCCCCCGCTTCGTGCGCGTCCTGCGCGAGACGGCGGCGAAGAAGCCGGTGATCGTCTGGAAGGGCGGACGCACCGTCGCCGGCGGCCGCGCCACGATGTCGCACACCGGCTCGCTGGCATCGTCGCAGCGGGTGTGGGACGCGCTGGTGAAGCAGGCCAATGCCATCCCCTCGCGCAGCCTGGATGAAACGGCCGATCTCTGCCAGGTGCTGCTGCGGGCGAAGCCGAGCGCCGGCACTCGCGTCGGCCTGATGGCGATGACCGGCGGCCAGTCCGTCGTCTTCACCGACGCCTTCGAGAGCGAGGGCATGGAGGTGCCGCTGCTGACGGAGAAGTCGTACACGGAGCTGGCGAGCTTCTTCAACATCGTCGGCGGCAGCTATCGCAACCCGTTCGATATGGCCGGCACGATCGGCGGCGATCAGAAGAACCTCGACCGTCTCTTTCGCATCCTCGACGCCGAGCCAAACATCGACGCGATCGCCATGGAGATCTCGGCCACGTTCATGTCGCGGCGCTGGGCCAACCACCCGGAGCAGCTCGACGAATTCATCGACCGGCTGGCGGCGCACAAGGAGCGCTCGGCCAAACCGTATGTCACGATCATGCACCCCGGCCACTCGGAGCTGGAGGTGGCGCAGCAGCGGCCGCGCTTCCAGCAGGCCGGCCTGCCGGTGTTGCCCAGCTTCGAGCGCGCCGCGCGCGCCATGAGCCTCTGTGCGGAATATCACCGCACGCGCGCCGCGATCGGCTAGCATAGAAGGACGCGCCGGGTTCGGCTCCGATCCGTACGGCGTGTCAGCCTGCCGATCCGCTGCGGAGCCCTACCAGCCGTATGCCAGAGTTCATCTATCTCGACCACGCCGCCCTTTCGCCCATCGATGCGCGCGTCGCCGCGGCGATGACGCCCTGGCAGACCGCGCGCTTTGGCAATCCGTCGGCGCTCTACCGCGCCGGCCGCGAGGCCGCCGAGGCGGTGGAAACGGCGCGCGAGGCCGTGGCAAGCGCGCTGAACTGCCGGCCGGCCGAGATCGTCTTCACCAGCGGCGGCTCCGAGTCGGTGAACGCGGCGCTGAAGGGGATCGCCTTCGCGCAGCAGTTCGCGCGGCTGGGCAACCACCTCGTGGTCAGCGCCGTCGAGCACCACGCCGCGCTGCACACCTGCCAATACCTCGATCGCTTCGGCTTCGAGACGGAGTACGTCGGCGTCGATCGCGCCGGGCGGGTCGATCCGCAGGCCGTTGCCGCCGCGGTGCGCGACGACACGGTGCTGGTCAGCGTGATGCTGGCGAACAACGAAACCGGGACGATCCAGCCGATCGCGGAGATCGCCGCGGCCCTGCGCGAACGCGGCAGAGCGATCGGCCGCCACATTCCCCTGCACAGCGACGCCGTGCAGGCGCCGCGCTGGCTCTCCGTCGATGTCGAGGCGCTGGGTGTGGACGCGCTCAGCCTCTCGGCGCACAAGTTCGGCGGGCCGACGGGCGCCGGCGCCCTGTACCTGCGCCGGGGCGTGCCCTTTCTTGCCCAGCAAACCGGCGGCGGGCAGGAGCGCCAGCGCCGCGCCGGCACGGAACACGTGGCGGGCATCGTCGGCCTCGGCGCGGCGATCGGGCTGGCCGAAGTCGAGCGGGCGCAGAATGTGCGCCACGCGCGGGCGCTGAGCGAGCAGCTGATCGCCGGCGTGCAGGCGCGCTTTCCCGGCGCCGTCTTCAACGGCGACCCCGAGGCGCGCCTGCCGAACATCGTCAACTTCGCCTTTCCAAGCGCCGACGGCGAACAGCTCGTGCTCGAGTTGGACGCGCGCGGCGTGGCGGCATCGAGCGGCGCGGCCTGTGCCTCGGTCTCCTGGGAGCCGTCGCACGTGCTGCTGGCGATGGGCCTGCCGATCGAGCAGGCGACGGCGGCGGTGCGCTTCTCGCTCGGGCCGGAGACGAGCGCGGCGGAGATCGAGCGCTTACTCGCCGTCCTGCCCGAAGCGGTCGCGGCGGCCAGCGGCATCGCGGTAAGCTGATCGTACGATGAATGCTCGAATGGCGGCGCGCCGCCGGGGAGCGCGCTGATGCCGTTCGGCCTGCGCCGCGGCGGAAAAACCGAAGAGACGTTGCTCAACGGCCTGCCCGAACCCGCGGGCGAGGCCGCGTCCGCGCGCCCGCCGATCGAGCTGATCGTCGGCCTCGGCAATCCCGGCGCGGCCTACGCGGGCAATCGCCACAACGTCGGCTTCTGGGTAATCAACCGCCTCTCGAAGCGGCTGGGCATCCCAGTAGAGAAGCACAACCGCACCGCCAGTGTGGGCGAAGGCGCGTTCGAGGGGCGCCGGCTGGTGCTGGCCAAACCACGCACCTTCATGAACGACAGCGGCAACGCTATCCGCGAGCTGCTGCGCAAGTACAAGCTGCCCGCGGGCCGCATGTTGCTCATCTACGACGAGCTGGATCTGCCCGTGGCGCGCGTGCGCGTGCGCGAGACGGGCGGCAGCGGCGGGCAGAAGGGGATGAAATCGATTCTCGCCGCCGCCGGCACGCAAGACTTTCCGCGCATCCGCATCGGCATCGGCCGTCCGGTTGTGGGCGACAAGCCGTCGTGGGATCCCGAGCACGTCGCCGGCTGGGTGTTGGGCAACGCGCCGGCCGAGCAGCGCCGCCTGCTCGAGGCCGCCGCCGACACCGCCGCCGATGCCGCCATTTGCTGCCTGAAAGAGGGCGTGCAGGCGGCGATGAACCGTTTCAACCGCGACTGAAGGCGGGAAGACGCGTGCGGCTCAACGGCCTGCTTTCGCTGATCCGCTCGGAGCCCGCCGTCGCGCTGCTGGGGCAGCGCCTCGCGGCGCCGGCCGCGCGCCTGACCGCCGGCCTGCCCGATGCGGCCAAGCCTGCCTTGCTGGCGGCGCTGCTCGACGGCGCCGAAGACCCGGTCCTCATCGTCACGCCGCGGCCGGACCGCGCCGCGCAGATGCACGAGGAGCTGCTGCTCTATCTCGGCGATCCCGGCCGCGCCCTGCTCTTCCCCGAGCTGGACACGATCCCCTACGAGCGCGTCACGCCAGACGTGGAAGCGGCGGAGGCACGGCTGCGCGTACTCGAACGGCTGGCGCAGCCGTTTGAGACGGCGCCGATCATCGTCACCTCCGGCATGGCCCTGGCGCAGCGCACGCTGGCGCCACGGGCCGAGCGCGAAGGGCGGATCGTACTGGAACCCGGCTCGCGCCTCTCGCTGGCCGGCATGCTGGAGCAGTTGCAGGCGCTCGGCTACGAGACGGTGAGCCTGGTCGAGGCGCCGGGCCAGGTCAGCCGGCGCGGCGGCATCATCGACGTCTTCCCACCCGCCGCCGAGCTGCCCGTGCGCATCGAGCTGCTGGGCAGCACGGTTGAGAGCCTGCGCAGCTTCAGCCCGGCCACGCAGCGCACGGTCGCCGTGATGGCGCGCGCCGAGTTCGGTCCCGCCCGCGAGGCCAGCGCCGACCTCGCCGCCGTGCAGGCGCTGCTCGACGGCCTCGATCCGTCGAACCTGGGCGAGGATGCGCTCGCCCGCTTCGAGGACGAGGCCGATCGGCTGCGCGGCGGCGATCTCGCCGCGGCCGGCGGCTTCTATCTGCCCTTCCTCACACGGGCGTCGCTGTTGGAGCATCTGCCGGCCGGCGCACTCGTGGTCGTGGACGAACTGGCGGAGACCTTGCACGCGATCGACGAGCTGGACACGCAGGCGGCCGAGGCCCGCGCCGATCTCGAAGGCCGCGGCCAGATTCCGCTGGGCCTGCCGCTGCCGCAGGCGCCGCGGGCGCGGGTCGTGGCGGAGCTGAGCGCCCGCCCGCGCCTGCTGGACCTGCACCGCTGGGCCACGCCGGAGCTGACAGAACAGGCGGCGGAGAGCGGCGCGACCGAGGTGATCGCGCCGCCGTTCGCGCCGCCCGGCGGCTACGGCGGCCGCCTGCGCGTGGCGATGCACGACGTGCTCGACATCGCCCGGCGCGGCGAGCGGGCCGTCGTCACCTCGCAGCAGAGCGCCCGCCTGGGCGAGATCTTTGCCGGCGAGGGCCAGGACGGCATCGCCGCAGAGGAGCTGGCCGAGCCGCCCGCGCCGGGTTCGTTCCAATTGCTGCACGGCTCGGTGGGCAACGGCTGGGTGCTCGATCTGCCGGACGGGGCCTTGCACCTGCTCACCGACGCCGAGCTGTTCGGTTTCACTAAGCAGCGCCGGCCGCAGCGCACGCGCCCGATCGACCACGAGGCGTTCCTCGCCGATCTGGCGCCCGGCGATTACGTCGTGCACGTCGAGCACGGCATCGCCGTCTTCCAGGGGCTGGTACGCCGCTTCGTGGACGGCGTCGAGCGCGAGTATCTAGAGCTGCGCTACGCCGAGGGCGACCGGCTCTATGTGCCCACCGACCAGGTCGATCGCGTCAGCCGCTACGTGGGGCCGAGCGAGCGCACGCCCTCACTCAGCCGCCTGGGCACGCTGGAGTGGGCGCGGACCAAGGACCGCGTGCGCCGCGCCGTCACCGACCTGGCCAACGAGCTGCTGCAGCTCTACGCCCAGCGCGAGGTGAGCGAGGGCCACGCCTTCAGCCCCGACCAGCCCTGGCAGCAGGAGCTGGAAGCATCGTTTCCCTACGTGGAGACGCCCGACCAGCTCCACGCGATTCAAGACGTGAAGACCGACATGGAGAACGTGCGGCCGATGGACCGCGTGATCATCGGCGATGTGGGCTACGGCAAGACCGAGGTCGCGCTGCGCGCCGCCTTCAAGGCGGTGCTGGACGGCTTCCAGGTCGGCGTGCTGGTGCCGACCACGGTGCTGGCGCAGCAGCACGGCCAGACCTTTCGCGAGCGGCTCTCCGGCTTCCCGACGAAGGTCGAGGTGCTCTCACGCTTCCGCAGCGACAAGGAGCAGAAGGAGGTGCTGGCCGCGGCCGCCGAGGGCGAGGTCGACATCCTGATCGGCACGCACCGCATCTTGCAGAAGGATGTGGGCTTCAAGAACCTCGGCCTGGTGATCATCGACGAGGAGCAGCGCTTCGGCGTGGCGCACAAGGAGCGTCTGAAGCAGATGCGCCAGCAGGTGGACGTACTCACGCTCTCCGCCACGCCGATCCCGCGCACGCTGCAGATGTCGCTTTCCGGCATCCGCGACATGTCCACGATGGCGAACGCACCGCAGGACCGGCTGCCGATCAAGACCTACGTGGCCGAGTTCGACGAGCGGCTGGTGCGCGAGGCGATCCTGCGCGAGCTGGACCGCGGCGGCCAGATCTACTTCGTCCACGACCGCGTGCACAGCATCGAGCGCGTGGCCGCCGATCTGCGCCGCATCGTGCCGGAGGCCGAGATCGCGATCGGCCACGGCCAGATGCCCGAGGAGCAGCTTGAACAGGTGATGATCGACTTCCAGCGCGGCCAGTACGACGTGCTGGTCTGCACCACGATCATCGAGTCGGGTCTGGACATTCCCAGCGTGAACACGATCATCATCAACCACGCCGATCGTTTCGGCCTCTCGCAGCTCTACCAGTTGCGCGGGCGCGTGGGCCGCGGCGCCAACCGCGCCTACGCCTACCTGCTCTACGAGCGCAACCGGGCGCTGAGCGAGACGGCGCAGAAGCGGCTGCAGACGATCTTCGAGGCGACGGAGCTGGGCGCCGGCTTCCAGATCGCGCTGCGCGACCTGGAGATCCGCGGCGCCGGCAACCTGCTGGGCGCCGAGCAGAGCGGCCACGTCGGCGCCGTGGGCTTCGACCTCTACAGCCGCATGCTGGCCGACGCGGTGACGCGGCTGCGCGCCGTGGCCCGCGGCGAGCCGCCGCCCGTGCCCAGCACCTCGCAGACCGCCGTGCAGCTCGACCTGCCGCTCACGGCCTACATCCCCGAGAGCTACGTCGCCGACCTGAACGTGCGGCTGGCGCTCTATCAGCGGCTCGGCCAGGTGACGACGCCTGAAGAAGCGCAGGCGGCGTATGAAGAGTGCGTCGATCGCTTCGGTCCGCCGCCGCCGGCGCTGCGCGGCCTGCTCTACGCGCTCGCGCTCAAGGGGCTGGCGCGCGAAGGCGGCCTCGTCTCGATCACGCTGGAGGAGGGCGAGTTCGTGCTGCGCTCCGGCGGACCGCTCAACCGGCGCGACGATCTGCTGCGCGCGCGGCTGGTGGGCGTGAGCGTTGGCACGGCGCAGGCGCGAGTCACCTCGGCGCCAGGCTGGCCGGCGCGGCTCTACGCCGTCGTCGCGATCGCCGCGGGCCGCGACGAGCGCGAGCTGCCGGCCTACGCGCGGGAGATCGAGGGCACGGCCCTGCGCAGCGCGGCGCGCGATGCTGGTGCGGCGCCGACCTCACCCGCCGCGGACGCCGGCGTCTGGCAGCGCGCCACGCCCTTCCCGCGGCCGGCAAGCGGGAACGGCCGAGAGCAGGCGGGCGGCGCGGGAGGGCAGGACCGGCGCGGCTTCGGCCGTGGTGTGGGCCGCGGCCGTCGGCGGCGCGGGCGCGGCACATAAGACGCGCGGCCATTCGGGCCAATTTGCTACAGTGAAGGATGAGGGCCGCCGCCACGGAAGCAGAGGGCGGCGTGCGCCCGGTGAGTGATCGCTTGGAACCACGCATTTTCGATACGCACGTGCATTTTCCCGCGAACTGGGAAGACCCCGCGGCAGACCCCACGCCCCTGGTTGAGAAGCTGTTCGAACGGCTGCACGAAGCCGGCATCGTCAAGGCGGCGCTGCTCAGCGGCGGCCGCTGGGGCATGGACCACGCCCGCGCCCTGCGCCATCTGCGTCCGTTTGCAGACGTGGCGATCCCGGTCGCCGTGGTCGACCCCGAGGAAACCGACCGGGCGCGCGTCTGGCAGCTGTACGAGCTGGGCTACCGCGGGCTGAAGATGATCGGCGTGCGCCGCGCCTACGACACGCCGGACTACTTCCCCATGTACGCGGCGGCGGAGGCCCTGGAGCTGCCGATCGTGCTGCACCTGGGGGTGATCGGCGGCGGCATCGATTACTCACGCACGCACCCGCGCCGCGACCCGGAGGCCGCCCGCCGCCTGCAGATGATGCAGACGATGCGCAGGCGTTTCCGTGGCCCGCGCGACGTCTCCGCCACGCGCATGCACCCCTTTCACCTGGACACGATCGCCAACAACTTCCCGGCGCTGAAGCTGATCGGCGCCCATCTCGGCGGCACGGGCAACTACGACGCCGCCGCCTCGGTCGCTCGCTGGCGCACCAACGTCTTCTTCGACCTCTCCGGCGGCGAGACGATCGAGCGCCACGCGGTGGAGCGGCGCATGATCGGCTACGAGATCGGCGTCGAAAAGCTGACCTTCGGCTCCGACTGCGGCGCAGACGAGATCCGCGAGCACGTCGATCGCTTCGCGCGGATCTTCGAGGAGATCGGCCTGAGCGAGGACGAGCAGGAGCGGATCTGGTACCACAACGCCGCGGAGATCTTCGGCCTGGAGCCGCCGGCGCTGGCCGCCGAGTAGACAGGACGCCGCCATGGCCGTTCGCGACCTGACCCTCCTGCACTTACGCCGGCTGCGCCCGCTCGACCTCGTCAACCTGCTGGCGATCGCCGTGACCGTGCTGGCGGGGCTGTTTATCCTTACGGGCACGGCGCCGATCCTCTTCGTGCTGCCGGTGGTGGCGGCGCTGGGGCTGGACGGCATTCTGCGCAGCCACCCGCTCGGACGCCTGCGCGGCGGCGCGGGCACGGCGACGGCCTTGCTGCTGCCCGCGGCCTTCGTCGTGGCGGCGGCGCTCTTCTTCCGCTACGCCTCGGTCGGCTACTGGGGCGTGCTCGCCTCGCTGGCCACGGGCGTGATGTTCGCCGGCGTCTGCTACGCCGAGTACGCCGTGCTCGACCACGAAGATGCCAACGCCCTGCCGCGCACCATCTTGCTGATCGCGGCCTTCATCGGGCTCTACGGCCTGCTGGCGGCGCTCTACGCGTACAACCTGAGCGCGCCGGCGGCGGCGCTGCTCTGCGGCCTTGCCGCGGCCATCTTCGCCGTGGAGCTGTTCCGTGATGCTGAGCTGAGCGCCGGCGACCAGGCGCTCTACGGCCTGGTCAGCGGCATCGTCGTGGCGCAGGCGCGCTGGGCGTTGCAGTTCGTGCGCCTCGACGGCCTGCTCGCGGCGATGCTGCTGCTGCTCGTCTTCTACACCGTCACCGGCGTGGCGCTGGCGGCGATCGTGCGGCGGCTGGACCAGCGCACGGCGGCGGAGTACGCGCTCGTCGCGGTGGCCGGCGCGGTCGTGATCGTCGCGGCCCGGCTGATCGTGGCCGGCTGAGGCTGGATAGGCCGGCGCTACACCGATCCGGTGATGTATGCCTGTGCCCGATCCCAGACCTGCGCGCCGACCAGCCGGCCGGTGCTCCTGCCCACCAGGTCGCCCTGCTCGAAGTGAATGCCGCCGTAGCGGCGGGAGAGTCCGGCCTCGTCGGCCGCCTCGGAGAAGGTGTCCCACGAAAGCGTGACATCCTCGGCCGGCACGGCGCCCGCCTCGAACTTCGAGCTGCCCGCCGGGGCCGTCACCGAAGCGCCCAGGGCATCGCTGCCCGTGAAGCGGCGCAGGATCTCGGCCCCGGCGGCGCTGAAGGTGCTGTGCCCGGAGATGAACTCCGGGAAGGGCGGCGTCACGACGTTCGCCGCCTGGTAGGGTTGCCAGTCCTCGCCGCGGATCGTGCGTGTCCCTTGATACGGTCCGCCCCAGGCCTGGATTTGCTGCCCGCGGTAGAGATAGTGGACGGCCGTTACGGGGCGCACGGAATCATAGGCGCGCTTGGCGTCCCAGGCGGCGATGCCCGCGTCCATCACCGCGTTGGCCAGCGCGAAGAAGAGCTTGACGTCCGTGTCCAGGTCGTGGCCATCGCGGCGCGAGACAAACCCGCCGAACAGGCACCAGTGACCCGGCGGCAGCTCCGAGGCGGGCCCATCGGCCCAGTACTCGGCGATGATTTTCTGCCGGTCGCTGAGGTTGGCGCTGTAGCCGAGGATCTGCGCCGCCTGCGCCTGGTAGCGCTCACTGTCGTGGGTCGCCGGCCCCTCGGCGGGCCGGAACTGCGCCCCCGAGGTCAGGGCGAACGGCGTCACCAGCCCCCACTGCGCGCCGACGTAGGGCTGGACGCTCGAACCGCCCGTGCCGTTGGGCACACGCAGCGGCTGCCAGCGGTCGGGGTCGACGATGCTGTCCGGGGTGTTGACCGATTGGTAGCCCGTGTAGTCGGAGTAGGCGCCCTGGTGCAGATCGCCCTGCTGGTTGGCGCCGTCCGCGTGGCGGAAGTCGATCACCGCCTGGGCGCAGCGGTTGCCGACGCCGGCCGGCGATCCGGGATCGATCGAGGTGTCGGCCGGACTGTAGCCGAGGCTGGTCATGAGCCGGACGAACGAGGGAATCTCCGTGGGAAAGAGATCCGCGAGCGCGCGGTAGGCGGCGAAGCTGATCGCCTGACGTACGTTCTCCGGCGTGCGCGCCGCGGCGGGCTGGCGCAGCTCGCCTCCAGTCGCCGTCGCCTGCGCCACGGGGTCATACATCGCCCAGGCGTCGTAGATGCAGGTGTGCACAAACGCCAGTGCGCGGGCCACCATCGGCGGCCCGGGCTTGGTGTCGCGGATCGCCTGGAGGGCAGCTTCGTCCCACTGCAGCACGAGGCTGTCGCCGGCGCCGGCGGTCCGCTTTGGACGGCGCGGCGCGGAGAACGCCGTGGCGCCGGCGCGAACGGCGATCGCCCGCCGCGACCCGAGGGCGGCGGCCGTGGCGCCCAGCGTCCCGCGCAGGAGAGCTCGCCGGCTGAGGCGGCCGCTCTCAGAAGGCGGCGTGATCGCCGCTCGACCGAGCACGATTCGACGGGGTTTCATGGCTCGCTTCCGTCCTGTGACCGAACGCGGGGCGTGTCGACCACCGGTGGACGGCCCGGCCGGTCGCAGCTGCGCTGTCTGGCGGCGGTCGACGTCAAGACATCATGGCTGGCGAAGCGCGGCAGCTACATCTGCCCATCCCCGCCCGCGCCCGGCAGGAACGAGCCGTTGCGCTCGCTGCCGACGACGGCGTACTCGGTCATGGTCGTGGAGACGTCATTGCTGAAGCTGAAGCCCGTGCTCGGCGTGCTGGCCGAAGCCGTGACGCTGACGGTCGTCTTGCGCAGCCGCGCCTCGAAGTTGTCGGTTTCGGAATGGAAGACCTGCTCCTCCAGCGCGTTGCCGCTCCACTCGATGCGCAGGTTGAGCGTCGAGGGGATGCTCGGCTTGCCCATGAAGAAGTTGGCGACGGTGCCGTAGTCCGCGAGGGCGACGTTGCTCAGGTCCAGGACCACGGAGCCGTCCTCCGGGTAGGCGCGCAGGTTTTCCCGCGCGATGGGAATCGTCCAGAACAGGCCGAGGGCGTCGTTGCCGGGGTTGAAGTCGTGCACCTGGTTCGCGGGCTCAACTGAGCCCTTGTAGAGGTCCACTCAGATGAAAGCGAAGGCGCCACGCTTGCGCGAGCCGTCGCTGGCGATGTACTCGCCCGCCATCGCCCGGCAGTCGCTTTCCAAGATCAGCGTGTTGCCGGCGTTGTCGGTCGCGGGCGACTGGTAGTGTGCGAGGGCGATCAGGCCATTGAAGTTGTAGATCAGGCTAGGCTCGTCGCCGGGGTTGGGCAGGAAGAAGTGTGTACCGGGCGGCGGGCCGACGCCGGTGTTGGGAATGGGCACCGGCCCGGCGGCGGTCTGGGCGAACGCTGGCCGTGCGATATGCCAGCGGTGGGCGCAGAGCGCCACACCGCCGATGGCGGCGCCGGTGATCAGCCGCCGCCGAGAGATGGGTCCGCCTGCGTAGGATCTGGTCCCGCCGTCCATGCGACCCCCTTATGCTCTACCGACCTCCCTGCTGCCGGGGGTACGATACCTATGCAGTATACAGCGCATGTCAAGGCTTGTGTCATGAGTCTCGGACTCCGTCACCACGAACTGTCCAGTGAAAATGTCAGTCATGAAGGACCTGACATTGACTGCCCAGGACCAAGCGCGACTGCAGATTCTGAACCATGTCGTCGCCG